>ENA-UPXC01000017-UPXC01000017.1-human-gut-metagenome-genome-assembly--contig:-NODE-17-length-198708-cov-6.896990_pt1 | contig 198708 bp, 179 predicted proteins | sample MGYA00250047_ERZ773371 | MGnify/ENA primary metagenome ERZ773371 (study PRJEB29103, sample SAMN06111975) | human gut metagenome | biome: human gut; feature: ankylosing spondylitis patient; material... | reverse complement strand
GAAGATGATGCAGGGCTTGATTTGATTGATTTCTATGTTCTTCCGCATTATCTTACAGCACCATTTAAGAAAGTTACTGAGAAAATAATGACTGAGTTTTCGGATTTGAATCTATGCCCCATTAACAACAAACAGGCAATTATAGTTGATGGCAGCGAGTCAAAGGTGATTTGCAAAGACTAATTTGAAAATTCCGATTTTTCTATTTAACCCTCTGAAAACTCTGTATTTTCAAGGCTTTTCGCCAGTGTAATTCTCAAACCTTATGTATTTTCCCTTGTTTTTGCCCTTATGAGCGAAAACAAGGGAAACTTTTTGTTATTCGCCGCCGACTACCTTATCCAGCAGCCTTGCGGAAGTACGCTTCGCTTCCCTTGTAGCGTGAGCGTAGATATTCATTGTGGTACTGACATCAGCGTGTCCGAGAAGCTCCTGCACATCCTTTGGGGCAGCCCCATTTGAGAGCAGATTGCTTGTGAATGTGTGACGAAGCTGGTGGAAATGGAAGTCCTCCAACCCATCGACCTTTTTCCTTGCCGCCCTGCACATAATCCCTACCGTACTCGGCGATTCAAACGCCCCGTCCGGTCTGAGGCAGACAAAGGATATTTCCTTGTATCCCTCCGGGACTTCTTCCGTTCTCGGCAGACTGTAAACCTCGTAATAAGTACGGTCTTTTTCTTTGATCTCACTGTAATAGTTGAGGCTGTACAACTCTCCGTATCGGAAGCGGTTTTTATGCTGTTCGGCTTTGGCTGTTCTAAGAATTTCTGCCAGTGTGTCGCAGAAGTCCACAGTACGGATTTTCTTTCGCTTGGTCGCTCCGATTTCCGTCTTGTGCCTTGCCCCGTTGTAGCGCATACTGCGGCGTACTGTAAGGTACTGACCTTCAAGGTTAATATCCTGCCAGGTCAAGCCGCAAACCTCGCCGATTCGAAGCCCCGTGTAGTAGGCAATCTGAATGGGCAGCAACGCCGGATTGTCTTTCTTTTTCAGAAAGTCCTCCAGCTTCAGATACTGCTCATGGCTGATTGTGGGGGCGGAAGTCACATTCCCGTCCTCGTCTGAGAACAGTTCGTATTCTTCCTTTTTGCCCCTCCACACTACATACTGCATCGGGTTAAAGGAAATCAGCCTTTTCGGGAACACCGCAAAACGGAACGCCCCTTGCAGGACTGCCGAGAACAATCGCAGATACCCCTTGCTGAGAGCCTTTGCCTGTGTGCCATCGGGATTTGTGCCACCGAAACTGAGGAAGTCGATATATGCCTGTAAATGGTCAGCAGTTACAGTTTTCAGCTTGCGTTCCCCAATCGGGTACTGCTTGATACGGTTTACCGTACCCTGATATGCCATTACTGTACCATTGCTCAGATTGCCGGGCTTCAGTTCTTCTTCTACCCATTGATCCAGCAACGTTCCCACCGTAACATTTTCGGACTTGGCTACGAATTTCTTTTCCTCGTAGTCTTCCATTGCCTTTCGCATAAGGGCTTCTGTTTCAGCCTTGCTTTCAGTGCCGGGAAACTCCTTCTGCACACGGTTTCCGCTTTCATCTTCGATATAGAAGCGGTAGTACCACTTTTTGCCTTTCTTTCTTACAGAACCTTTTGCCATAGATAAAATTTCTCCTTTCTATCCGTGGCAATCGGAACTGTGACATATGGTGTGCGTAAAGTAAATAGTGTCACTTCTGCCGATTGGTTTCAATCGGCTTTTTTAATTGTCAAGGTGCCACGGAATTGTTCTTTTCGGATAGCCTTTTTTCAGCTTCCGTCACTATCTCGAAGAGATCGCCCATCTTTACAGCGGTACGACCTTCATCGTAGATATGTAAAATCCCGTCAAGAAATCGTTTCATATCTTCGATAGGTAATTCCATTTCGTTGCGATAGACCTTTTCGGTAATCGCTCCCGACTCGATAGCGTATCGCATAAGCGATTGCTTCAAGCCTTCATCGTTTGCCACACGGTCAACCTCTGTCATAGCATCGGAAAAGTAGTGGCAAAGCACAGAGTACAAATCAATTATCTTCCCGAGAAATGTAGTGAGCATCTGTTGGTGCGGCTCACCCTTTACGGTAGAGGACACCGTATCAAGATATTTCTTGATGTGCTGCTCAATGTCCTTTTGGCAGAGTGTATAGCTGTCATATTCCTTATCATCAGAAAGACCTGTCAGCCATTCGGGAGTGGTAAGAAGTGCTTCGGCAAGACCGTTGATAATCATTGTTCGCTTCGGATCAACGCCGTCAGCTTCATACCTTTGAATGGTAGACTTGTTCACGCCGATACGCTTGCCAAGTTCCGGCATAGAAAGTTTGAGTTCTATTCTACGCTCTTTAATGCGTTCCCCGACTTGTTTTGGGGTAAACATTGTTTCTTCTTCCAAGGTATTCACCTCCTGTTTGAGTACAGTATAGCACAAACAAGCTCAATTTGCAACCCCTATTTCCGAAAAATATTAAAAATAATCCTTAAAAGGTTGCAAAACAGGTTGACAAGTGATGGCAAAATAAGTATAATGATAATACCAAAGTTGCATTTTGAGTATTTAAGAAAGGAGAACAGCACTATGAACGCAATCAAAATGGGAATGACAATCGAAGAAGCGGCAGAAACCAGCGGCATCGGCAGAAACACAATGCGAAAGTTGGTGGACTGGGGCAAGCTGCCTGTTCTGAAGGTCGGACGTAAAACCATTATCCGCAGGGATACCTTAGAGCGTTTTATGACCGTCAATCAGGGCAGAAACCTACTGTGTCAGGATGATGTCCGTAAGGTAGAGTAAACCGTTCTCAAAGCCCTCGGCGTTTGAGAGCGAAATACACCCCTCGCACAAATCTACGATTTGTTCAAGTGATATTTCGCCCTTGCAGGGAGCCTGTATCACAGCTTGTCGGCATATACCGCCGCTATGATACAGAGAAAATTGCTGCCGCAATTTTCATTGGCTGTCTCGTCAGCACCCGCCGCCAAAACAGCCGCAACCGACAAGTCGGTTGCAAAATGAGAACGCACCTTTACAACACAGAACGGAGATGATTTATGACACGCCACAGCTTTATTCAGATGTCAAAGCTGTATAATGTCAAGGGAAGAATATCGTATATTACAAGCCATGCAAGACAGGAAAACCTCTATGCCACTTACCGCACCGCAGACAATTCCTTTTGGCGAAACCTTGCAAAAGAATGTCAGCAGGAATTTAAGCGAAGCAACTCGCCGGGGAAGTGTATCGAAGCAAGGGAATTGATAATTGCCCTGCCCGAAGTTTACACCACCTATGAGCCGCAACAGGTACTTGAAGATTTCACAGAGGAATTTCGCAGACGGTACAATGTGGAATGTGTATCGGCACTCCACCACAACAAGAGAAAGACCAATTACCACATCCACCTTATATTCAGTGAAAGGCGGCTACTTGCCGAGCCGGATATAAAGATCGCCACCCGAAGCGTATTCTATGATGAAACGGGCAAGCGGGTACGCACCAAGAAAGAGATCACCGATGAAAGCGGCAAAGTCCGTGAGGGCTGTACCGTTATCCCCAAAGGCGGCATATACGAACAGCACCTTTTCACCGTAAAGGATGACCGCTTCAAAAGCGACCCTTTTCTTCGGGAAGTAAAGGAAATCTATACCGCCCTTATCAATCGGCATATCTCAGACCCCGAACAGCACCTAAAGGTGTTCAATCCCGACAGTATCTATCTGCCAACCAAGAAGATTGGCAAGAACAATCCCAAAGCCGCAGAAATTGAAGCAGACAATGCCGCAAGGCAGGAATGGAACAGAACGGCGGATATGGCACTCATATCAGGGATTGAAGAAGCCAAGATACTGGAAATCAAGAAAGATGAGATCCACCAAAAAGCAAGTCAATCCATTAAAGCGAATGGATGGCTGCCAAATCTGTTCCGCAGTATTGTGGGCAAGGCAAAGGAATTTTTGCAGAACCTGATAAGGCAGACGGCACTACCGCCCAAACCGGTACTCAATATGGATATGGCAGAGTTCCGCACAATGCAGAAGCTGATGATACGGGTGCAGGACAGGGCAAGAGAAATCCGCAGCTTGCAGGATGAAGTACCCAAGTTAAAGGCACAGCTTGCCGAAACAAAGGGTATATTCAAGGGCAAGGAGCGAAAGGCGTTGGAAACGCAGATACAGCAGAGGGAAGAAAAAATCTCCGCTATGCTTGAAACAATACCCGATATTCTGAAAGATGACGGTTATCCCGACGTGCAAGCATTTATGGCAACCTACTGCAAGGCAGAAGTCATAGTTAATAACTACAACCGAGAGCTTGCAGAATGGGAACGCAAGGTCAAAGAAAAAAGCAGACCCGCCGAAAAAGAACGGTATGCACCGCCAGAAAAGCAAAGTGTCCGTGACCAGCTAAGACGGTTGCAGGCAGAGGGCAGACAGACCAAACCCAAGCATCGATCCCACGACAGAGAAAGATAGCTTTAACACCGAAAACAACACCGCAGGGCAGTTTCCCTGCCTTGCGGGATTACATATTACGGGCGACAAAGAGAAAGCCGCCCCTTTCAATTTGTATGAAAATCTTAGCGAACCTATTGACAATTATAGTCTCTATGCGTATAATATAATTAACAATTTGGTTAAATGTTAAGGGAGGATGTCAAATGGGACTGCAACAGACATTAAAAGCTCTTGCTGACCCAATTCGCCGTGAAATACTAAATATGCTGAAAAAGGGGCGAATGTCTGCGGGAGAGATTACCAACCATTTCTCTGTAACAGCACCTTCGATTTCAAGACATCTATCGGTGTTGAAGGATGCTGACTTAATCAGAGATACAAGAGAAGGAAAGTTCATTTTCTATGAAATCAACACCTCTGTTTTGGAGGAAACTATGCTATGGATTGCAGATTTGAAAGGGGATAATGATAATGCTTAAAAAGAACAAGATTAAGGTTATAATATCGTCAATTATTATTTTACTTCCGGCTTTATTCGGGATCATTATGTGGAATGATTTGCCTGACATTATTACAACCCATTGGGGAGCTGACGGCAATGCGGACGGATTAAGCGGAAAGGTCTTTGCTGTCTTTGGTACACCTATCATACTTTTGATTTTCCATTTTGTTTGTTTGCTTTTTACTTCATTGGATAAAAAACAAAAAGATCAAAATCAAAAAGCATTGGGAATGGTTTTTTGGATTCTTCCGATTATATCCCTTTTCGCAAACGGAATAATGTATCGTGCAGCTTTTGGCAAAGAATTTGATTTAGCATTTTTTATGCCGGCTATGCTCGGAGTAATGTTCATCTTTATAGGCAATTACTTACCCAAAGTTAAACAAAACAGAACGCTGGGTATCAAGATTTCTTGGGCGTTGAATAACGAGGAGAATTGGAATAAAACGCATAGATTTGGCGGTAAGGTCTGGGTAGTTGGAGGACTTATTTTATTGCTCTCCATTTTTCTTCCTCTAAAAGTGATGGTATGGGTTGTAGTATGTGTGATTGCTGCTTTGGCGATTATTCCTATAGTTTACTCTTATTTCATTTACAAACAGCATCAAAAGGAAGGAATTGTATATGCTGAAGCGCCCAAAAGCGGTGCGGAAAAAATTGCGCTTAGAATAACCGCAGTTATAGTACCCATCATTTTATTAGGTGTTGCTCTTTTAATGTTTACTGGTAACATCGAGGTAAAGTGCGAAGATACAGCATTAACGATCAATGCAACCTATTGGACAGACCTGGAGATCGATTATTCCGAAATTGAGACCATTGAATACCGTAAGAATTTAGATGTAGGAGTGCGAACAAGCGGTTTTGGTTCTCCCAAACTATCTATGGGCATTTTCCAAAATGATGAATTTGGATCATACACCTTATATTCCTATACAGGTGCTAAAGAGCATATTATCTTGACTTCCGGCGAGAAAACTCTTGTCATTGGAATGAGCGATCCAAAAGAAACACAGGCAATTTATGATGCGATGTTAGAGAAAGTAGACAAGTAACGAAAATGGGATGAAAAGCCATATTTCAAGCTATTTTCTGACCGCAAAAACAGAGGGGTAAGGTGTTTGTACCTTACCCCTCGATTTTGTGTATTTTGGCGTTACAGTCTCATTTTGCGAACTTTATCATAACCTCGTCAACGGCATCCGTATATCTGCCTTGTGCTATCAGTCTGTTGCGGAAAGCAAGCAAAGCATTGAAGATATACCGCCGCTCCTCTGCTGTGAGGTAAAGGTAATACTTCCGTTTTCTCATACGAAGATCACCTCGGCATTGACAGTTTCCGTAACCGCAGACCGCAGATTGCTCATTCTGCCAACCCATTCCATTTGGTTGTCTGCTTTCAGTTTTTCGGTAATGCCCTCACGCTCTGCCCGTTGTTTCATAAGATGGTCAAACAGTTCCTGTGCCTGTTCTTCAACATCGGCAAGGTGGGATTGCAGTTTGCCGCTTGTCAACAGCTTGATGTAGAACACTTTTCTATGCTCACGGACATACCGCAAATGCCGCTGTCCCCATACTCCGATATGCCTTTCTTCTTTTTCGGCAGGTAATACCAAACAGGGGATGTAATAATCTCCCTGTAATTCATACCATAAGCCGTTGCTGTTATCGTAAATGTACTTGTCCATTATAAAATCCTCCAGTATAATATATTCGCACATATGTCACAGTTTCCTGATTACCACATTTTGTTATATTGTGTTACGAGTTTTTTCTTCCCTTGATTTTTCCCTTATGAGGTCACGAGGGAAGCATAAACAATAGTGAAATCGTATAAAGGGATAAGGCGAGCACACAGCGAAAAATCCTTTATTTCCAAGGCTTTTGGAGGATTTTATTGATAACCTATAACCTCTGTTAAGAGGTCATAATTTGTAGAAATTCAAATTCCAGTTTGTCGAGAAGTTAAGCCGGAGCAAATCCCTTTAGGAACTAAAGGGCGCACTTCTATACTCTCCTATCGGGAGTATGTGCGTCCTGGGTCGCTTCATTCTCCGTCAGCAGGAGGATACTGCATGACCGAGAATGTTGCGTCACGACCTTCCGTCAAGGTGGCTACACCCCCCTTGCGCCGCTTATGCGGCTATCCCTTGTGGACTTGCCGTCCGCAAACGGTTTTGACAAACCGTTTGCCGCCAGCAAGTTTGAAGATTAGACATAAACAAATCCTCCGCATGGTCTAAGCCATACGGAGGATCAACTGTTTTACGGACACCCGTCTATGGGTACGGCGGCTTTTTTTTGATCGTTCTTCCCATCGTCTCTCGCCTCCGGCGCAATCCCTCAGTCGCGCAAGCGCGCCAGTTCCCTTTGCAAGGGAGCCTAAGAAGATGTAACCGATATGCCTCCCTTGTAAAGGGTGACTCCCCACGGTGTGGGGAGATGTGGCGCAGCGACAAAGGGGACGGACACCGGTTAGGTGGTGGGTTTGCCGTAGGCAAACTCGGAGGGATTAAGCGGAGGGAGCAAGCCCCCGCCCTACGGCTTTTTATGGCGTTATGACAACAGAAACGCCGTAGGGGCGGATAATATCCGCCCGTGATACATTTAGAGCACCTCCGGAATTGGCAGGTGGCAGGTTTCCGCCCCTGCAAAATGCAACGGTACAATCATGCACTCGCTACAAAACAAAAACCCCACCGGTGCAATGCCGATGGGGTTCTTTTTTACCAACTTACCAACCCAGACGAACAATCTTAATGGAGCAGCTGCCGGTGCCGTAGCGATAGCAGGCTGCGTGCCCCTCCGGGGTGAAAATATCAATTCTGCCTTGACTGGACAGTCCGCTGCCGCCACGGTCCACTACGGTGTAGTTGGTACCGTTCACAGAAATCACGGAGCCTAAAGGCAACCAGTTGCAGGCCACATAATGGGGATCGGACATACCGTTATAAATGCGGCGGCCGCTGGTGGTGATACCGCGGGAGTTGCCGTTGCATACCGCGCAGGCGCAGTAATGGGTGTACCGACCGCTGATGCTCTGGCCCACGGAATAACCGCCTCTGGACTTTACGCCGTTTGCCTTTACGCCGGCGGCTTTCGTACCGGTGCGCACGATCTTCTTCACCGGCTTTTTGGTAACCACCCGCTTCTCTTCCGTGCGGGCCTTTTCTTTGCCGTTAACCAGCTTCACTTTATAGGTTACATCGGCGGAGCCGTTCTTGCCCTGCTGCTCCACCTTGGTCTTGCCTACGGTGAGCTTGCTGTCGGTCTTGGTCTCCGTCTTATAGGACAGGGTCTCCGTCTCGGTGACGGTCTTGTAGCTGACCCGGTACACATGAATCTTCAAGCCTGCCTTAAGGGATGTTGCGGCAGAAGGTTCTGTATAATCATCCGTACCCAGCTGCACCTTAGCCAGGTCCAGCAGGTCGCCCACGGTGCCCTCCACCATGGCAAAGCTCTGGGTCTTGCCGTCTGCCGTCAGGGTAACGGTAAAGGCAGTATTTACCCGGATTACCATACCGTCCGTTACCGGATCGGTCAGGGCGTAATTCACCTTGTCTGCGCTGTGCAGCGCCAGACCCGCCTCGGTCAAGGCGTCGCCTACGGTATCCGCATACACGGCATAGGCGGTGATGGTGCGGTTCACTTCCACATTGACAGTATGCTGCCGGTCCAGCACGATCTTGCCGCCCTTGCCGGCTTCAAAGCCTGAAAGGTCCAACTTGTCGGTGCTCTCCAGCGTAATGTTTGCATTGGTCAGGATCTCGGTTGGTTTCTCTTCTCTGGTGGTCACGGTGGTGGTCACGCCATCTACCACAATATCCACATTATATTCGTTGAGCAGGCCAGCGAATGCAGTGGAGGCGAACACAACGATGGCCAGCACAAAGGCCAGCACAGCTGTGGTGAGCATCTTTGCCCAGCGTTTTACGCCACCGGATTTGGATCGATAAATCATCTGAATCTCCTTTTGTTTTGGAAAATAGAAAACAGGCTTGCCGTTTTTTATTGAGGGGCTCTTTTGAGGGGAGCCACCACAAGAGCAGAAGCAATTTATTCTGCCTTTTCCGTTAGTATTTCCCTAAGACGCAGACGATTATATCACAAATCACTAAGAAGTCAACTTTTCAAACCGGATGTTTTTGTTGAAGTTGCACAAATCCCGTTTGATATAGAACAAAAATGCCGCCGCACGAATCAATATCTTGTGGTCTTTCGTTTACACGCTTTACCGCACGAAAGCAAAATTTTGTAGGTTTGGTAGAAATCCGGCTTCCAAAGATTGCAATTTGTAACCTTTTTGTTTCCAAATTTCATATTTTTCCCAAAATATGGTAAAATTCTGTCATATTTTGTCCACGATCCACAATATCTCGTACCCCGCATTTTGCTCGATTTTAAGCCAAAAATCCGTTATTTTGCTGCCCGACACCGGCATTTTGACCTTGCCGCCCCCGCCGACACCCTTCGACCCGCCAAATGCGGGACAAGCATACCTATTATATATAAAAAAGAGCACCCGGTTGGGTGCTCAATTTAAGTTGTCCTAATGTGTATAACCGTAGGAGCGGATACCCTCCGTCTGCTTACGATCCCTTATTCTCGTCCTGCAATTCCCGCTGCTCTTCTTCCAAAGCGCGTTCTTCCACGGCCAGCTCCTGCCGCTCCTCGGCCAGCAGTTCGCTCTCTACCTCCCGCTTGCCAAAGATCAGCGACAGCAACACCGGCACCAGAACGCCGCAGCACACCCACACGGCCCGATCGCCCAGCCAGCGGGCGCACAGGGTACCGATCACTGCCCCCAGCAAAAAGGATCCGTTGATCAACATATAGGTAAGGCTGTTCTTTAGGCTCCGGCGCTCCTTGGTGCGCAGATAATCCAGAAAATGCAGCGCCAGCTGGCGCAGATTGTTGGTACAAAAGGTGGAGGAAAACGCCATATTGTTGGTGCGCTTAAACGTATTGTACTGCATGGCGCAGATAAAGGCCACCGTTACGGTGGACACGGTAAAGGGCACCGATTTTGGCAGGCAGCCCACCACAAACAGCAGGCCGATCTCCAGCGCCACAAACACTGTATCCCACCGCAGCAGCTTATTCTCATCCAGCAGGCGGGGCATCGTCACCGTCAGGGCAATACCGATCACATAAAAGCACATGGGAATCAGGTAGGTAAACACCTTCTTCACATCGCCGTGGGCGATGGCCATACCCAGCAGGGCAAAGTTGCCGGTTTGGGCATTGGCAAACACACCACCCTTTAATAAATAAGTATAGGTCTCCAAAAAGCCGCTGACCATAGCCAGAGAGGCGCAGATATAGCCTGTTTCGTGAATAGGCACCGGTCTTTTTTTCATTCTGCTCGCTCCTTTTCATCTATTTCGCACCCTATTGTAGTCCTTTTGTTTTTGAATTGCAATGCTTTTTTGTATTTCAATCGGGCGTTTGCCTTCGTCCAATCCCTCCGTCAGCGACGCAGCCGGTATGCGTGCAAACAGAGAGGTTAACCGATCACCAAACTTGCAAATCCTGTTGCAATCCCCTTTTATATCCAGTACAATAGAGAAAGACAACGGAGGTGTTGATTTGAAAAACCAACTGTACTATACCAAGCCGGCCAAGTGCTTTGAGCAGGCGCTGCCTTTGGGCAACGGACGGCTGGGGATAATGACCTACGGCAACCTGCGCCACGAGCGCCTGTCGCTAAACGAGGACAGCCTGTGGTCCGGTTATCCCAAGGATCAAAACAAGGCAGACGCCCACAAGTACCTGGCTGCTTGCCGGGAGGCCATCTTTGCCAAGGACTACGCCAAGGCCAAGGACATTCTTAACCGGGATATGCACGGCCACTGGAGCGAGGCATACCTGCCCCTGGGCAATCTGCGCATTGACTACGACCGGGCATACAAAAAGAATTACAGCCGCACCCTGGACCTGCGTACCGGCGTGGCGGTGACCCGAGCGGACGGCTTGACCCAGACGGTGTTTGTCTCCCACCCCGCCCAGCTGGTGGTGGTGCATATAGAGAGCGATCGGCCCTTTAGCGCCACATGCCGACTGGACAGCCTGCTGCAAAGCACCGTTACCGCGCAGGACGGCACCCTGCTGCTCACCGGCCAAGCGCCGGAGGTATGTATGCCCCCCTACTATAATCAGGGAGAGACGGTGGTGCAAGGCAGCCGGGGTATGCGCTTTTGCGCCGGGCTGCGGGCAGACGGCCAAGTGGCCTGCACCGGCGACAGCCTGCGGATTGAGAACCGCAAGGAAGTGACGCTGCTGCTGTCCATGGCCACCTCTTATGTGGACTTCCGCTCCATGCCCACCGCAGACGAAAAGGCTCGTATGCTGGCCTACTTTGACGGTGCGGCAGACTACCCCACGCTGCTGGCCGCCCACATTGCGGACTTCTCCGCTCTGATGGATCGGGTGACTCTGGAACTGGAGGGGGGCGACGACAGCCTGCCCACCGATGTGCGGCTAAAACGCATGCAAAAGGACAAAAGCGACCAAAGCCTAATCGCCCTGCTGTTCCAGTACGGGCGGTACCTGACGGTCTCCGGCTCCCGGCCGGGCACCAACGCCATGACCCTGCAAGGGATCTGGAACGAGCAGGTACGCGCGCCCTGGTCCTCCAGCTACACCACCAATATTAACACCGAGATGAACTACTGGCCCACAGACGCAGTGGGGCTGGGCGAATGTTTCACACCGCTGGTGGACTTTGCGGAAAAGCTGGCGGCAAACGGCTCCTCCACCGCCAAGGCGTACTTTGACGCCGATGGCTGGTGCGCCTGCCACAACAGCGATATTTGGGGCGCCACCTACCCGGCCGGGTTCCCGGACGGCGACGGCGACTCCAGCTGCTACGCCGTTTGGTTTATGAGCGGCGCCTGGATTCTGAACCAACTATACACCCACAGCCTGTACCAAAAGGATCCGGCCTTTGACGAAAAGCTGAAAGGCATGTTCGCCGGCGCGCTGGCATTCTTTCATTCAAGTATGACGGCCCACAATGGGCAACCGGTCACCTGCCCCTCCATCAGCCCGGAAAATACATTCACAGACAACGGGCAGCGCAGCGCCGTGACCTATATGCCCTCCATGGATCGGGAAATTCTCCACGATTTTATGGAGAACTGCCGAGCGCTGGGGCTGGACGCGCCTGTCATTGACCAGGTAGTCCCCGCTCCGGACGGCCGGGTACCGGAATGGGCGGAAAATTACCGAGAGACCGAGGTGGAGCACCGCCATGTGAGCCACCTGTACTGCATTTACCCCTCTCACCGAGTGCAAAGCGACGCGCTGCAAGCGGCAGCCAAGCAGTCCCTGCTAAAGCGGGGCTTTGGCGGCACCGGCTGGTCCCTGGGGTGGAAGGTGTGTCTGTGGGCACGGCTGGGCGACGGCGAGAACGCCCTGCGGCTGATCGAAAATCAACTGCGCCCCATTAACCCCAAGGCGCTGATCCGGGTGCGGGGCGGCGGCTCCTATCCCAATTTGCTGGACGCCCACCCGCCTTTCCAGATCGACGGCAACTTTGGCGTCACCGCCGGCATTGCAGAAATGCTCATTGGCGGCGCCCTGCCCAAATGCTGGAGTGGCAAGGTCACCGGCCTGGTAACCCCGGACGGCACCATCAGCTACGCCTTCAAAAACGGCAAGCGGGTGGAGTGAGGAAGGCAAAACGGTTACATTTTTTTCGGCTCCCTTGCAAAGGGTGACTCCCCGCGGTGCGGGGAGATGTCGCGTAGCGACAAAGGGGACGGGCACCGGTTAGGTGCTGTCACGAAGTGACTGAGGGATTGGCGGGCGGCAAATTGCCGCCCCTACGAGAACCAACAAAATACGGTTATGCAACTCTATCAAAAAAGAGCACCCGGTGGGTGCTCTTTTGTTTTATACAATTATACTTATTCGTTCGTGCCATCGGTAGGATCCGCAGGCGGGGTCTGGTTCCACACCGGCGGTTCCGCAGAGGGCGTCTGGTTCCACACCGGCGGCTGTTGGGTGGGCTGCTGCCCATCGGCAGTCGGGGCACCGGGTGCCTGGGGCTGCTCCGGTGGATTCGTTCCCTGCTGGGTGCCGCCGTAGCCGCACTGCTCATAAGACCGAAAATCGTCTGCCATAGGCGGGGTATACGGATTATACTGGCCGTTCATGGGCTGCTGCTCCCGGCGGGGCGCTGTATAGGCGCCATAAGCGCCATACTTGGCCATACGCTCCGCCTCGCTGAGAAAGTCATCCTCCGTCAGCTGACCGGTGGCCAGGGCGCGCATACGGAAATTCTGATAATACAGCGCCCGGGTGGTCTTGTAATAAGGCAGCACATAAATGCCGGCAATCCCGGCGGTGCACACCATCAGCAGCCACCACAGAATAAAGCTCAGATCCAGACGGAACAGCTCGCCACGGTGACCGTCTACCATACGACGGCTCAGCTTCAGCGCTTCCATCGGTGACAGGTTGGAGTTATCCACCATCAGCTCGTTGGCAAAATAAATGCCGTAACTGTACACAATGCCGGGGATAATCAACAGCAGCGACCACAGGAAAGTGAACAAACTACCTAAGATCACCAACAGCAACCGCCCGGAATAGTGCTTATTAAAGGTGTTCTTAAACACCTGGCCCAGGTCCGCACCCAAGCGTACCGGCGGCGCCGTGCGCACAAAGTACACATAGTAGCCGTCCAGGGTCACATTCAAGGGCGACAGCACCAAAGCTGCCAAGCTAAACAGCGCACCGAACCCGGCCAGCGCCGCAACGGACATGGTCTCTGCCGTATTGTTACTGGTCGCTACCGGGGTAATGGCGCCGGTGCCGTCAAAATCCTCCAGCGGGTTGTCGTCCTCGTCCTGATCGTCGAAATCAAACTCCTCCAGCGGATTATCCTCACGATTATCCCAGCTGCCATAGTCGCTGGCATGATTATAATGGGAGATCTGCTTGACCAGATCAATCTGGGAGTTATTAAACATACCCATACCGGTGAGCACCATCACCACAAAGGTGATTACAAACAGGGAGCCCCATTTGTTCTGCACCAGTATGCGCGCCTGAGATTTAATTTGCTTGCGGTTCAATTCCATAAGAAATGCCTTTCGCTTTTACTTAGAATTCCAGCTTGCTCTCAATAAAGGCGGTCAGCTCACTGATGGGCAGGCGCACCTGCTCCATGGTGTCGCGGTCACGCACAGTGACACAACCGTCCTCTACGGAATCAAAGTCATAGGTAATGCAATAGGGGGTGCCGATCTCATCCTGGCGGCGATAGCGCTTACCAATGGAACCGGCGTCGTCAAAGTCCACATTGAACTTCTTGGACAGAGTGTCAAACACTTCGCCCGCCTGATCGCTGAGCTTCTTGCTCAGGGGCAGCACAGCAGCCTTAAAGGGCGCAATGGCCGGGTGGAAGTGGAGCACCACGCGGGTGTCATTCTTCTCCGCATCGATCACTTCTTCATCATACGCCTCGGTGAGCAGCGCCAGGAACAGTCGCTCCACACCCAGGGACGGCTCGATCACATAGGGCACATACTTCTCGCCGGTGGTCTGGTCAAAGTATTCCAAATTCTTGCCGCTGGTATTGATGTGCTGGGTCAGATCGTAGTCGGTACGGTCCGCCACGCCCCACAGCTCGCCCCAGCCAAAGGGGAAGCGGTACTCAAAGTCCGTGGTGGCCTTGGAGTAGAAGCAAAGCTCCTCCGGATCGTGGTCACGCAGCCGCAGGTTCTCCGGCTTCATATTGAGAGAATACAGCCAGTCACGGCAGAAGCTGCGCCAGTAATCGAACCACTCCAAATCCGTGCCGGGCTTGCAGAAGAACTCCAGCTCCATCTGCTCAAACTCGCGCACGCGGAAGATGAACTTGCCGGGGGTGATCTCGTTACGGAAAGACTTGCCTACCTGGGCCACACCGAAAGGAATTTTCTTACGGGTGGTGCGCTGCACATTGGCAAAGTTCACAAAAATGCCCTGTGCCGTCTCCGGGCGCAAATAGATCTCGTCCTTGCTGTCCTCGGTAACACCCTGGAAGGTCTTGAACATCAGGTTAAACTGGCGAATGTCCGTAAAATCGTGGGCGCCGCAGTTGGGGCAGGGAATGTTCTTTTCTTTAATATAGTCGCTCATCTGTTCGTTGGTCCAGCCGGCCACATTGGTGCCGTCAAAAGCCTCGATCAGATCGTCCGCACGGTGGCGGGTTTTGCAAGCGCAGCAATCCATCAGCGGATCGGAGAACCCGCCCAAATGGCCAGAGGCCACCCAGGTCTGGGGGTTCATCAAAATGGCGCTGTCCAGACCAACATTATATTTATTCTCCTGAATGAACTTCTTGCGCCAAGCCTTTTTGATATTCTCTTTCAGCTCCACGCCCAAGGGACCGTAGTCCCAGGTGTTGGCCAGGCCGCCGTAAATCTCAGAGCCGGAATACACAAAGCCGCGCCCCTTGCTGAGGGTCACCAGCTTTTCCAGTGTTTTCTCAGAATTATCCATAAAAAAGTACCTCCGCTTGTTTTATATAGTAATACGAATACAAGTTTAGCACAACCGGGGGCAAAGGTCAACATTTTTGCGGGGGTTGTGGGAAATCCGTTGTAGCGGACAATCCCTCCGTCTGCTCACAAGCTCGCAGCCACCTCCCTTTACACAAGGGAGGCTGATCGGTTACAAAATCTTGGCCCCCCTTGCAAAGGGTGACTCCCCGCAGTGCGGGGAGATGTCGCGCAGCGACAGAGGGGACGGGCGCCAGTCAGGCGGAAGCGGCGTAGCCGCAGGGGGGATTGCGCCGGAGGCATTGGAGAGATTTCACAACAAACAAAGGACGGCCGGAGCCGTCCTTATGTATTTCTGTCTATTCTGCTTTACTGGGAGAGTTCAATCATACGGTCAATGCAGCGCACGGCCTTTTGCGCAATCTCCGGGGGCACGGTGATCTCCTGGCCGGCGGTGCCTTGCAGGCAGCCCAGTACATCGCCCAGGGTGGTGGCCTTCATATTGTGGCACACGCAGTCCTTGGACAGGGGGTAAAAGCGCTTGTCCGGGCACTGCATTTGCAGGTGCTCGCAAATACTGTTCTCCGTACCGATGATAAATTCCTTGGCGTCGCTCTGCATGGCATAATTCATAATGCCGGTGGTAGAACCTACATAATCCGCCTGTTCCACAACGGCAGGCACGCACTCCGGGTGCACCAAAAACAGCGCCTGGGGATGCTTGGCCTTGGCCGCCTGCACATCCCGGGCAGTAAGCCGGGCATGGGTGGGGCAGCCGCCGCTAAGCAGCTTAAAGGTCTTGTCCGGCACCTGGCGAGACACATAGTCCCCCAAGTTACAGTCCGGGATAAAGAGAATTTTGTCGTTGTCGATCTTGCGGATCACTTTCTCCGCGCTGGAGGAAGTGACGCACACATCGCACACCGTCTTAAGCTCCGCCGTGGTGTTGATATACGCCACCACGGTATAGTCCGGGTAATTCTCTTTCACCTGTTCGATCACTTCCCGGTCCATCTGCTCCGCCATAGGGCAGCCGGCGTCCGGATTGCTCAGCAGCACCCGCTTGTCCGGCGCCAGCATCTTCACTGTCTCTGCCATAAAGCGCACGCCGCACATGAGCACCGTCTTGTTGGGCACGGTTTGGGCCAATTTTGCCAAAGCAAAGGAGTCGCCGGTGTAATCCGCCACCTCTAAGATGGCGTCGTTCTGGTACAAATGAGCCAGAATACACACATCGTTCTCCTTTTTCAGCCGCATAATTTCATCTTGTATATCCCGTATCATGGTTTTCTCCTCCCTTACACCGGGTTATTCATGGCAATGGGCGCAGTCGCCGGGGCAAAAGGCCGCCGGGTCGTAGGCAATGCCGTTCTTGTCATAATAATCTTTCACCGCCGCCTTGATGGCCTCCTCGGCCAGGACGGAACAGTGCATTTTTATCGCAGGCAAACCGTCCAATGCTTCCGCTACCGCCTGATTGGTCAGCGCCAGTGCCTGGTCAATGGGCTTGCCCTTAATCAGCTCCGTTGCCATAGAGCTGCTGGCAATGGCAGAGGCGCAGCCAAAGGTGTTGAACTTCACATCCGTGATCACGCCGTCCTCCACCTGAATATAAATCTTCATAATATCGCCGCAGCGGGCGTTGCCCACCTGGCCAACACCGGAGGGGTTATCCAGCTTGCCCACATTGCGGGGGTTCATAAAATGGTCCATCACCTTATCGGAATACAAAGCCATCTTCTCGCTCCTGTTCTTTACGCTTTCTCGTTTTGCATTTGCTCCCAAACCGGGCTGATGGAGCGCAGATACGCCACCACCCGGGGCACCGTCTCGGCAATATGCGCCACCTGCGCCGGCGTGTTCTCCCCGCTCAGAGACAGCCGCAGGGAGCCGTGGGCCACCTCCACCGGTACGCCGATGGCCAGAAGCACATGGCTGGGGTCCAGGCTGCCGCTGGTACAGGCGGAGCCGGAGGACGCCGCGATACCTGCCTGATCCAGCAGGAGCAGCAGGCTCTCGCCCTCAATGCCCGCAAAGCACATATTCAGCGTGCCCGGCAGCCGGAGCGCTCGGTCGCCGTTGATCCGGCTCTCCGGGATCCGGCTTAATTTATCTTCCAATGTGCGGCGCAGCTCCGTTACATACGCGGCGTTCCGGTCCAGGTTTTCCATGGCCTCATGTAGCGCAGCAGCCATACCCACAATGGCAGGCACATTCTCCGTACCGGCCCGCTTGCCCCGCTCCTGGGCGCCGCCTTCAATTACATTGGTCAGCGCCACCCCGCGGCGAGCGTACAACACCCCGGCGCCCTTGGGACCGTGGAACTTGTGCGCAGACAGGGACAAAAGGTCAATATCACTCTGTGTGATATGCAGCCGGGTATGCCCCACCGCCTGCACTGCGTCCGTGTGGAACAGCACCCCGTGGGCACGGCAAATTTTGCCGATCTCTGCCACCGGCTGCAGGGTGCCGATCTCGTTATTGGCGGCCATAATGGTTACCAAACAGGTGTTCTCGTCCAGGGCTGCTTCCAGCTCCGCCGGGCGAACGATCCCGTTCTCATGCACCGGCAGCAGCTCTACGGTGAAGCCCTCTTTCTCCAGCGCCGCCAAAGTGTGCAGCACCGCGTGGTGCTCAAAGGCGGACGAGATGATCTTGGTCTTGCCCTTGCGACGACCGATAGCCGCCGCCGAGCGAATGGCCTGGTTGTCTGCCTCCGACCCGCCGGAGGTAAAATAAACCTCCTTGGGCGAGACGCCCAGGTCCGCAGCAATGCTGTCCCGGGCATTCTCCAGCGCTTCCTTGGCCCGCTGCCCCACAGAATGCAAGGATGAGGGGTTGCCAAAATTCTCTTGCAACAGCGGCAGCATGGCCTGCACCGCCCGGTCACTCATTCTGGTGGTGGCCGCATTATCCGCATACACCTGCATACCCGCACGCCCTTTCATCTAAACTTTGAATTAAAAAATACCACACAATGCATACCCTGTCAATAGGATTTAACATTTTTTGGGGATTATGCAGAGAGGGGAAGTATTACAGCAGCGGCAGGGACTTGCTCCCACGCATGATTCCTAAAAAACCCCGGCAGTGCAGGGGGGCGCACTGTCGGGGTACACACCTTGTTGGGCAGGAACCCAACATGGAGGGGGGCTGATTATTGGAAGTCAAACACATTGACCCAGCGGTCCAGCACTTCCCGCTCGCCGGGAATGTGCTTGGTGCTCTCAGAGCAGGCCACAATGGGCATCCACTGCTGCACCAGCTGCTTGGGAATATCCGCTTTTTTGCAGAACAGCGCCAGGTACTTCTCTGCCACATCGCTCTGACCGCCAAGAGTAAAGGTCAGGTAGGTGCGGGCCGCGTCCGCAGAAGCGTTGCCTTGGGTGGCATGCGCCCAGTCGATAATATAATACCGGCCATCCGGTGTCACGATCACATTGCTGGGGCAGTAGTCGCCATGGAGCACCTTTTTGTGGGGCTTCATCCCCTCCAAGCGGTTGTGCAGGTCATAGCGCAGGGTGGCCTCATAGTCGGAGGCGCTGATCTTGGCGTGCATTTTGTCCTTAATCTTGTTCAGATGGGGGCAGGTTTTGCCCAAGATCTCCAGCTGAATATCCACAAAGGTATTCAGGTACTCGTCCTGCTTCTCCGGGTGCTGTGCCATCAGTTGGCTCAGGGGCGTACCCTCAATATACTCTCTGGTAATGGCCCACTTGCCGTCCACCTTGCTTACATTCAGCAGTTTGGGAATCCGCAGACCGGTCTCTTCTACCCGAGCCATATTCAGTGCCTCGTTGAGCACATCGGCCTTGGAAAAGGTCTCGTCAAACACCTTGACTACCTTGTCTCCGTCTTTATAGATAACTTTATGCTCGCGCTCTTTCAGTGCTTTCATACAGATAACCTCCCTTATTCTTTGCCGTAGTAGGCACGCAGATACATATCCTTAATTTCGCTCATCAGGGGCAGGCGGGGATTGGCGCCGGTGCACTGGTCATCGAATGCCTGCTCCACCATATCGTCCAGGGTGTCCAGGAAATACTTTTCGTCCACGCCGTATTCCTGAATACTTTTCTTAATGCCGACATAGTCTTTCAGCTCGTCGATCTTCTTGATCAGACCTTCCAGCTTGTCAGCATCCGTGCGACCCTTAATGCCCAGAGCGTCTGCCACCTCGGCATAGCGTGCCAGGGTGTGGGGGTGGTCATACTGGGGGAAGGTGCCCATCTTTGTAGGTACTTCCGCCGCGTTGAACCGCAGTACATAGTCGATCATCAGTGCGTTTGCCACACCGTGGGGCAGGTGGTGGAACGCACCCAGCTTATGCGCCATAGAGTGGCAAACACCCAGGAACGCATTGGCAAATGCCATACCGGCCATAGTGGCTGCGTTGGCCATCTTTTCACGGGCCACCGGATCGTTGGGGCCGTTATCGTAGGCGCGGGGCAGGTACTGGAAGATCATCTGCAAAGAGCGGATCGCCAGGCCGTCGGTATAATCGGTAGCCATCATGGAAGCGTACGCCTCCAGGCAGTGGGTCACTGCGTCAATACCGGAAGCAGCAGTCAGACCCTTAGGCGCAGTCATGTGGAAGTCTGCGTCCACAATTGCCATATTGGGCATCAGCTCATAGTCCGCCAGCGGGTACTTCACGCCGGTGCGCTCATCGGTAATTACGGCAAAGGGCGTTGCCTCGGAACCGGTACCGGCTGAGGTGGGAACGGCGATAAAGTACGCCTTTTCGCCCATCTTGGGGAAGGTGTACACACGCTTACGAATATCCATAAAGCGCATAGCCAGATCCAAGAAGTCCACTTCCGGATGCTCGTACATCACCCACATGATCTTGCCGGCATCCATGGCGGAGCCGCCGCCAACGGCGATAATGCAATCCGGCTGGAAAGCGTTCATGGCAGCCACACCCTCTTTGGCGCAGGCCAGGGTCGGGTCCGGTGCCACATTAAAGAATGTGGTGTGGGTCACGCCCATTTCGTCCAGTTTATCGGTGATGGGCTTGGTGTAGCCGTTCTTGTACAGGAAGCTGTCCGTAACAATGAATGCCTTTTTCTTCTGCATCACATTGCCCACTTCGTCCAGCGCCACCGGCAGACAGCCTTTCTTAATGTATACCTTCTCCGGGGCACGGAACCACAGCATATTTTCCCTTCTTTCTGCAACGGTTTTGATGTTCACCAGGTGCTTGACCCCTACATTCTCAGACACGGAGTTGCCGCCCCAGGAGCCGCAGCCCAGGGTCAGGGACGGTGCCAACTTAAAGTTGTACAGGTCGCCGATACCGCCGAAAGAGGACGGGGTGTTCACCAGTACACGGCAGGTCTTCATCTTGGCGGAGAATGCGTCCAGCTTCTCCTGCTCGGTCACAGCGTTCAGATATACGGAAGAGGTATGACCGTAGCCGCCGTCTGCAATCAGCTGGGCAGCCTTTTCCAGTGCGTCATTAAAGTTCTCGGATTTATACATAGCCAGCACCGGGCTCAGCTTTTCGTGGGCAAATTCCTCGCTAATGTCTACGCTCTCCACCTCGCCGATGAGCACCTTGGTCTCCTCGGGAATGGTCACGCCGGCCAGTGCCGCAATGGTCACCGGCTTTTGACCCACGATCTTTGCGTTCAGGGCGCCATTGATAATAATGGTTTTGCGCACCTTATCAATCTCGTCCGCTTTCAGGAAGTAGCAGCCTCGATCCTCAAATTCCTTGCGCACCGCCTTGTAGATCTTCTTATCCACAATGCAGCTCTGCTCAGAGGCGCAGATCATACCGTTATCAAAAGTCTTGGAATGGATAATAGAGTTCACCGCCAGTTTAATATCTGCGGTATCATCAATAATGGCAGGGGTGTTACCGGCGCCAACGCCCAGGGCAGGCTTGCCGCTGGAGTACGCGGCCTTTACCATACCGGGGCCGCCGGTTGCCAAAATGGTGTCTGCCTCTTTCATCAGCAGGTTGGTCATATCCAGAGACGGTGCGTCAATCCAGCTGATGATCCCCTCCGGCGCGCCGGCTGCCACAGCAGCGTCCAGCACGATCTTGGCCGCAGCAGTGGTGCTCTTCTTGGCCCGGGGATGGGGAGAGATGATAATGCCGTTGCGGGTCTTCAGGCAGATCAGGGTCTTAAAGATGGCCGTAGAGGTGGGGTTGGTGGTGGGGATCACCGCCGCAATCACACCCAGAGGCTCTGCGATCTTCTTAATACCGTAGGCCTTATCTTCCTCGATCACGCCGCAGGTTTTGGTGTTCTTGTATGCATTATAAATGTACTCTGCCGCGTAGTGGTTCTTGATGATCTTGTCTTCTACCAAGCCCATGCCGGTCTCTTCCACTGCCATCTTGGCCAGGGGAATTCTTGCCTTATTGGCAGCCATCGCCGCCGCAAAGAAAATTTTATCCACCTGCTCCTGGGTGTAAGTGGCGAACTCCCGCTGCGCTGCGCGCACACGGTCCAGCTCCGCCTCCAGCTTTTCTACGCTGTCGATGATTTCTCTTGCCATTTTATTGCCTCCAAGTTGTACTTACTATCATAGCGGTGTTCCGCTAATCCATCTATATCATACTGAAAAGCCTTTGCCTTTGCAAGCCTTTTGGGCACAAATCTACCATACCACTAAAATTTGATAATCTTTTAACGATGTTTTTGGGCATATTTTTGAATAAGCAGAAATCATTTGTTACAATGTTCACAATATCATCCAGTTTCGGAACAATTTTCCGCCTTTTTCCCAGCGTTTCTCCCCTATTTCTCAAAACACGCCCACTATCGTGTTACACTGTTCACATTGTTTTTGGTGGAATTGCATAAAGCGGTGCGGTTATTTGTAGGGCGCTTGCTTAACCGTTTAATCCCTCCACCGCCTACGGCGGTCCCCCACCGAACCGGTGCCCGTCCCCTCTGTCGCTGCGCGACATCTCCCCGCACTGCGGGGAGTCACCCATTACAAGGGAGGCTTATCGGTTACATCTTCTTCACCCCCCTTGCAAAGGGGGGAAAGCGGCGCAGCCGCAGGGGGGTGCACGGTCCGCATACGCAAAAAAACAGCGCCCGTCCGCAGACAGGCGCTGTTTGGCGTGGAACGCTATTATTTTTTCGGCACCAGGCGCTCTTTGCCGCCCATATACGGCTGCAAGGCCTTGGGCACCAGCACGCTGCCGTCTGCCTGCAAGTTGTTCTCCAGGAAGGCGATGAGCATTCTGGGGGGCGCCACCACCGTGTTGTTCAGGGTGTGGGCCAGGTAGTTGCCGTGCTCGCCCTTAACGCGGATCTTCAGGCGGCGGGCCTGGGCGTCGGACAGGTTGGAGCAGGAGCCCACCTCAAAATATTTCTTCTGACGAGGAGACCAGGCCTCCACATCTACGCTCTTAACTTTCAAATCTGCCAAATCGCCGGAGCAGCACTCCAGCGTGCGCACCGGAATATCCAGGCTGCGGAACAGGTCCACCGTGTTCTGCCACAGCTTGTCGAACCACATTTTGCTCTCCTCCGGCTTGCAGACCACGATCATCTCCTGCTTCTCAAACTGATGGATACGGTACACGCCACGCTCCTCAATGCCGTGGGCGCCCTTCTCCTTACGGAAGCAGGGAGAGTAAGAAGTCAGGGTCTTGGGCAACTCGCTCTCCGGGGTGATGGTATCAATAAATTTGCCGATCATAGAGTGCTCGGAGGTACCGATCAGGTACAGGTCCTCACCCTCAATCTTGTACATCATGGCGTCCATCTCGGCAAAGCTCATTACGCCGGTAACCACATTGGAGCGGATCATAAACGGCGGCACGCAATAGGTAAAGCCACGGTCGATCATAAAGTCACGGGCATAACTGATGACCGCAGAGTGTAGCCGGGCAATATCGCCCATCAGGTAATAAAAGCCGTTACCGGCCACCTTGCGGGCAGCGTCCAGATCAATGCCGTCAAAGCGCTCCATAATGTCCGTATGGTACGGCACCTCAAAGTCCGGCACCACCGGCTCCCCAAAGCGCTCCACCTCTACATTTTCACTGTCATCCTTACCGATGGGCACGCTGGGGTCAATGATATTGGGAATGGTCATCATGATCTTGGTGACCTGCTCGTTCAGCTCGTTGGCCTCTTTGGTCAGTTCTTCCAGTTCCTTGGCCTGATCCGCCACCTTTTGGCGCAGAGCCATGCCCTCTTCCTTCTTGCCCTGCGCCATCAAGGCGCCGATCTCCTTGGACAGCTTGTTGCGGTTTGCACGCAGCTCGTCCGCCTTGGTCATGGCAGCCCGACGACGCTCATCCAGTTCGATTACCTGATCTACCAGGGGCAGCTTTTCGTCCTGAAATTTCTTTTTGATGTTCTCCTTTACCAGTTCGGGATTTTCCCGCACAAATTTCATATCCAGCATACTTTTATTCTCCTAACTTATTGGCCAAATCTTTTAGATCTTCATTGGAATAGAATTCAATTTCCAGCGTGCCTTTGCCCCGGCCGGGCACCACGCGCACCTTGCGGCCCAAGGTCTCCTTCAGCGCCAGTTCCACCTCGTCGTAAAACGCGTCCCGCCGGGATCGGGGCTTGGGTGCCGCACCGGCTTCCTGCTGACTGCGCTTGGCCAGTTTTTCCACATCCCGCACCGTAAGTTTGTGTGAAACGATTTGCTCCGCCGCCGCATAAATCAGCGCCGCATTGGGCAGTCCCAGGAGCGCCCGGGCATGACCGGCAGAGATGGCACCGCTTTTGGTCATCTCCCGCACCTCCGGGGGCAGCTTCAGCAGCCGCAGACTGTTGGCAATAGCCGGGCGGGACTTGCCCACGCTGGCTGCCACCTGATCCTGGGTAAAACCGCAGCGGTCAATCAGCGCTTGCAGCCCCTCCGCTTCCTCAATGGGATTCAGATCCTCACGCTGCAAGTTCTCAATAATGGCGATCTCCATGGTCTCCACATCGGACAATTCCCGGATCACCACAGGCACCTCTCGCAGTCCGGCGATGCGGCTGGCTCTGTATCGCCGTTCACCGGCCACCAGCTGGTACCCGCCGCCAGGCAGGGGCCGCACCAAAAGGGGCTGCAACACGCCGTGCTGGCGAATACTCTCCGCCAATTCCTCCAACGCCGTTTCGTCAAAGGTCTTTCGGGGCTGCTCCTTGTTGGGCACGATCTCCTCTAAGGGCAGCGTGTTGTTCGCCACCAACTCATCAACGGAATTCTCTAAAAACAACTGGCCCAGTCCTTTGCCCAGGCCGGATTTTTTATTTGCCATCGCATTTCCTCCGCTTTTCCTATACCTATTATATTATAGAGCCGGGTCAACGGCTCTGCTTAACCACCTCGTCTGCCAACTTTTTATACGCAAAGCTGGCCTTACAGTATTTTTCATAATACAGCACCGGCTTGCCGTAGCTGGGGGCTTCTGCCAGCTTGACGCTGCGGGGGATCATGGTGTGGTAGGTTTTGCCGGGGAAGTATTTCTCCACCTCGTCTACCACCTGCTGGGTCAGCTTTAATCGGCTGTCATACATGGTAAAGACCACCCCTTGCAGCTCTAAGTGGGGGTTATAGTGCTGTTTGACCGTGCGCACGGTGCTGAGCAACTGGCTCAAGCCCTCCAAGGCGTAATATTCGCATTGCAGGGGTACGATCAGGGTGTCTGACGCCACCAGTGCATTCAGGCTCAGCAACCCCAAGCTGGGCGGACAGTCAATAATAATATAGTCGTACTCCACCACCAGGGTGGCAATGGCTTTTTTTAGCGCGCGAAACCGATCCTCCGTTTCCGCCAGTTCCAGCTCCGCTCCGGCCAAGTTCATGTTCGCCGGCAGCAAATCCAGGTTCTTAAAGGGCGTTTCGTGCAAAATCGCACGGGCAGGCTGGTTGTCCACCAAAATATCATAGGTGGAATACTCAATTTCGCTTTTATCCACACCTACGCCACTGGTGCTGTTGCCCTGGGGGTCAACGTCTACCAGCAATGTCTTTTTGCCCTTGGCGCCTAAAGCAGCCGCCAAATTGACGCAAGTGGTGGTTTTGCCCACGCCGCCTTTTTGATTAAAAATAGAAATGGTTTTTCCCATATCGGCACCTCCGATTGTTATTATACATCAAAGGCCCGTCCGCTTCAAGGGTTTCACGTGAAACAGCGCGTATTATTTTTGGAGATTTGTGGCTGTCGAATTTGGCCATACCATACCTTGTGGCGCCGTTTTCGTGTTTCACATGAAACAACATTGGACTGCTTTTCCGGCGTGTTTCACATGAAACATATAAATTGCGAGCCTACACTGTGTTTCACATGAAACACAGAATGGCCCGGCGTTGCCGCCGAGCCATCCCGTGTGATGAAAAGAGGAGAATATGTTAAAACGGTTTCCCGTTTTAAGCGGGTTTGTCTGCATTTGCAGAGGATTGTGTGGTACTTTCGTCTGTATGCTTGGGTATGCGCACATGGAATTCGATATAATCGTCTGTCTCTGTTTTATTGCTGACCGCGTCAATACCGCTGGCTTGCATTGTGGCAATGGCCTTGTTTACAGTATTGACAAAGATACGCACGTCTCGAAACAGGGGCACCACCTTGCGGCGATGCTTGTCCGCCGGCGCATCTTCGCCCAGCAGGTGCGCGATCATGCTTTCTGTCTGTTCTACATTCAGGTGGCGGTCGGTGACTGCCCTTAGCACCGTCCACATGACTTCCGGGTCGTCCACTTTCAGCAGTGCCCGGGCGTGGCGCTCCGTCAGCCCTTCTTTCTCAATATAGTACCGCACATCGGCAGGCAGTCGCAGCAGGCGCAGCTTGTTGGAGAGCGCTGACTGGCTCTTGCCCAGCTTTTTGCCGATCTCCTGTTGCGTCAGTCCAAAATGCTCGTGCAAATGCGCAATAGCCAGGGCTTCCTCAAAGAAATTTAAGTTCGCTCGCTGAATGTTCTCTAAAATGGAGATCACTGCGCTGTCCTGGTAATCACAGTCCAGCACAATGCAGGGCACCGTTTGCAGGTTGGCCAAGATGGACGCCCGCAGCCGCCGCTCCCCGGCAATCAGCTCATAATAATCGCTATTGTTGATCCGCCGTGCCAGCAATGGCTGCAACACGCCGTTTTGCTGAATGGAGTCTGCCAGCCCCAGCATTTCCTCGCTGCTGAATTGCTTGCGGGGCTGGTAGGGGTTGGGCAGCAGCCGTTCCGTTGGGATCTCTACGATCTCTTTGGCCATGTCCTCATCTCCTTTGACTATACTGTATCACAGTTTAGAACAAAAAGAAAGACTTTCCCATCGGGGGAAAGTCAATCTAAAACCGCAGCTTCGACAGGCTTATAACGGCTTGGTATCTATTTTTTTAGGCTTTCGCGGGTATTTTGTCGGGGTTTGCGATATTTTTCGCACCACAACCAAATGGCGGCTGTCTCCGCTTGGTAGTTTATATGAAACATTATGTTCCAACTCCCCGCCAAGGGTCGCCATAGCGCACTTTGCCGCCGCCACCTCGTCCTCCGCGCCTTTCAGAGCCAAGAATGCGCCGCCCACTTTCACAAAAGGCAGGCAGTATTCGCACAGCACCGGCAGAGGCGCCACTGCTCTGGCAGTGGCAATATCGTACTGCTCCCGATAGTCCGGGTCTTTGCCCAAAATCTCCACCCGCTCATGCACCCGCTCTGCCACCAGCCCGCAGCCATGAAGCACATCTTTCAGGAACACCAGCCGCTTATGCAGACTGTCTGCCAGGGTCAGATCCAGATCCGGCCGGGCGATCAGCAGCGGCAGACCGGGAAACCCGGCACCGGTACCCACATCAATCACCCGGGCATTTCTCGGTATCTCCACAAAGCGCAGCGGCTCTATGGAGTCGATAAAATGCTTTTCCAGTATGCCATCCGGATCGGTAATGCCGGTCAGATTCATTTTTTCGTTCCACGCCACCAGTCGCTGGGCATACAGATCCAGCCGTTGGGCTGCGTAGCCGTCCACAGCAATGTTTAGTTCTTCAAGCAGTCGGGATAATTTCTCCGTATCGATCATAGGCTCTCCAATAGAATGTGCAACGCTGCCACATCCGCCGGGTTGACCCCGCTGATCCGGGCAGCCTGCCCCAAGTTTTCCGGGCGAACGGCAGCCAGCTTTTCCTTAGCTTCCAGCCGCAGGCCGGTGAGTTTGCTGTAATCTATGTCCGCCGGTATCCGCTGGGCCTCCACCCGGCGCAGCTCCTTAATCTGCTGCTCCTGACGGGCAATGTACCCGGCGTATTTAATACCGATCTCTACCTGTTCAAACACCGCTGCCGGCAGGTCCGGCCGTTTCGGATCCACCGGTGCCAAATCTGCGTAGGTCAGTTGGGGGCGCCGCAGCAGTTCCTCCAGCTTGCAGCCGGTTTTTAGGGGTGCCGTGCCCTTAGCAGTCAATATTTGCTGAATGGTGTCGGTCAGAGGCACGCTCACCTGCGCCACCCGCTGCCGTTCTTCTTCAATCAGCCGTTGTTTTTCCAAGTATTGATCATAACGTTCCTGTGAAATCAGTCCCACGCGGTAACCGGTAGGTGTCAGTCGCCGGTCGGCGTTGTCCTGGCGCAGCACCAAACGGTACTCGCTGCGGCTGGTCATCATACGGTAGGGGTCTGTGCAGCCCTTGGTCACCAAATCGTCGATCAGGGTGCCAATGTAGCTGCTGCCCCGATCCAGCGCCAGTGGCTCCCGTCCCAGCACCAACATAGCAGCGTTGATCCCAGCCACCAGCCCCTGGGCGGCGGCTTCTTCGTAGCCGCTGGAGCCGTTAAACTGCCCCGCACCAAACAGCCCAGGGAAGTCATGAAACTCCAAGCTGGCTTTCATGGCCCGCGGGTCCACGCAGTCGTACTCAATGGCGTAGGCGGTGCGCATCACCTGGGCGTGCTCCAAACCGGGAATGGTGTGGATAAACGCCAGCTGCACATCCTCCGGCAGGGAGGAGGACAACCCTTGCAGGTACATTTCTTCCGTCTTTTCGCCGCACGGCTCCACAAACAACTGGTGCCGTTCCCGATCGGAGAAGCGCACCACCTTGTCCTCAAAGCTGGGGCAGTACCGCGGGCCTTTGCCCTCAATTTTGCCACTATACATAGGGCTGCGATCCAGGTTGTCTAAGATCACCTGTTTGGTGGCAGCATTGGTGTAGGTGATGTGACACACCACCTTGTTCTCCGGCGGTGTATCCGTCTCAAAGCTAAAGGGCACCGTGCGGTCATCGCCGGGCTGTACCTCCATTTTGTCAAAATCCAAACTGCGGGCGTTCACCCGGGAAGGGGTGCCGGTTTTGAACCGGCGCAGGGGCAGACCCAGCTTTTTCAGCGCCGTTGCCAGCGCCGTTGCCGGGAACATACCGTCCGGCCCGCTTTCGTAGCTCACATCGCCCACATACACGCGGCCGCCCAGGAAAGTGCCGGTGGCCAGTACCACCGCCTTGGCAGTATAGATTGCTTCCAGCTTAGTGGTCAGGCGCCAAAGGCCGTCCTCGCCTTGGACAATATCTGTAATTTCGCACTGGCGCAGGTCCAAATTGTCTTGCCGCTCCAGCGTGTGCTTCATCCCTCCGGCATAGGCGCGCCGGTCAATCTGCGCCCGCAGGGAGTGCACCGCCGGGCCTTTGCCCAGGTTCAGCATTCGAGATTGAAGCGTGTAGCGATCCGCCGCCTTGCCCATTTCGCCACCCAACGCGTCGATCTCTCGCACCAGGTGACCTTTAGAGGTGCCGCCGATGGAGGGATTGCAGGGCATATTGCCCACCCAGTCCATATTGATGGTAAACACAGCGGTGCTGCACCCCAGCCGTGCCGCTGCCAATCCGGCCTCGATCCCGGCATGGCCGGCGCCGATCACCGCCACATCGTATGCTTTTGCAAAATATTCCATTACTTACCTACACAAAATTTTTCAAAAATCCGATCCACTACAGCCTGTGTCGCCCGGGCACCGGTGAGAGAAAGCAGGGCGTCCGCCGCCGCGTCAATGCTCACATTCACCGCGTCATAGGTCATGCCGCCTTCCAGCGCAGCCACCGCCTCCGCCACACAGTCTGCCGCCATTTGGCAGCACTGCCGCTGTCGCTCGTTGGCAAGGAGCGGATCCGCCGCGTCAAAATTCTGTACCCCAAGGGCGTCAGCCACCGCCACCGCCAAATCGTCCCGACCGGTGTGGTTCTTGGCGCTGTACGCCACCACCCGATCAAAGGCGGCTCTGATTTTTTCCTGCACCGCCGCCGGGGGCAAATCGTTTTTGTTTACCACCGCCACAGCGGTTTTGCCCTTGCAAAGGGTCATCAGTTCTTCGTCCGCCGAAGTCAGGGGCGTGCTGCCGTCAAACACCGCCAGCACCAGCCGCGCCTGTTGCAACCGGGCCTGTGCTCGTTCCACGCCGATCTGCTCCACCACATCGTCCGTTTGGCGCAGCCCGGCGGTATCCGCCAGCCGCAGGGTCAGATCTCCCAGCCGCACCGTGCGCTCCACCACATCTCGGGTGGTGCCCTGCACGGCGGTCACAATGCTGGTCTCCTGACCGGTCAGGTCGTTCATCAGGGCGCTTTTGCCCACATTGGGGCGCCCAACGATCACCGTATCCACCCCGGCAGTCATCAGCTGACCATTGTCATAGCCTGCCAGCAGGTGAGAGAGCAAGCCCTGCGCCTGTTGCAAACGCTCCAGCAGGGTGTCACTGTCCAGTTCCGGAATCTCCTCGTCCGGGTAGTCCACCCAGGCCGCCATACCGGCGCTCACTTCCATAAGAATATCCAGCGCGCCCTCGATCTTTTGCCGCAGGGCGCCGGACAGGGCGGTATAGGCACTGTCTGCCGCCGCCTGGCCGGAGGCGGAAATCAGATCCGCCACGCTTTCCGCCTCGGTTAGGTCCATTTTACCGTGTAAGAACGCCCGCTTGGTAAATTCGCCGGGACCGGCAGGGGCTGCCCCGGCGGCCAGAACCGCTTGCAGGGTGCGTTCCACCGTCACCAGACCGCCGTGAACGCTCAGCTCCACCACATCCTCACCTGTGTAGGAGCGGGGAGCACGAAACACCAGCGCCACCGCCTGATCAAAGGCTTTTTCGCCCTGTGCCACGCTGCCAAAACGGGCCGTGTAGCCGGGCAGATCGGAGAGCCGACTGCCGTCTGCCGCCCGGAATACTGCCTGGGCGATCTCTACCGCCCGATCACCGGACAGCCGCACCACGCCGATTCCACCCACACCGTGGGGGGTGGCGATGGCCGCGATGGTTTTTGCCATACCTGCACCTTCTTTGTTTGGAGTTGGGATAAAGTGATGTTCCGTAAAATACCAAAATCTGCGTAGGGGCGGATAGTATCCGCCCGCGGGCGGCAGGTTGCCGCCCCTACGATCGGCGGGAGCGAGCCCCCGCCCTACCACGGTCCGATGTGGGCATCGGACCCTACATTCTCTGTTTTTACAAACCCCAAAATATTATTTATACCTATTATAATATACCACCGGGCAAAATACAAGAACGGCGGAGCCGTGGTTGCCCTGCGGTTCCGCCGTTGGTATTTGGACTTATTCCGCCGTAGGTGCAGCAGGGGCTGCTTCCTCAGCGGGGGTCTCTTTTTTCGGCACTTCGATTTTGCCGAACTTGGGCAAGTCTGCCCGGTCTGCCTTGGGGGCTGCCGCAGGCTTGCTGCCGGCAGAACGATTGCCGCCGCGACGACCGCCGCGACTGCCACGGTTGTAGCGCTCCCGATCATTGCCGGTGTTGGTCACGCCGCCTTCCGGCTCCAGCACCACGCGACGGTTCTGATCCACACCGATGGAGCGAGAGGTCACACCCTCTACCTCCTGAATGGCAGTGTGCAAAATGCGCCGCTCATAGGGATTCATAGGCTCAAAGGTATAGCGCTTGCCGGTGCGCAGCACATAGGCCGCGTTTTTCTTAGCCAGGTTCTTCAAGGTTTCCTGGCGCTTTTCCCGGTAGTTGCCCACATTCAGGGCCACGCGCACATACTTATCGGTCTGCTTTTTGATCTGCAAAGAGGTCAGGTATTGCAGGGCGTCCAGGGTCTCACCCCGGTGGCCGATGATAATACCGTAATCCTCGCAGTCAATGGTGATCTCCACCAGGCCGTCCTTCAGAATGCCGGCCACCTGGGGATCCTCCACTTGCAGGCCCTCGATCAGGCGCTTTAAGTACAGGCAGGCGCTGTTCAGATCTGCGTCGCTGAGCTGCACGGTTGCCTTCTCTCGGGGTTTATCTGCTTTGGGTGCACGGGCGGGTTTGTCCGCCTTAGGTGCACGAGGCTTGTCTGCCTTGGCAGCACGGGGCGCGCTCTGCTTCTCTGCCTTTTGGGGCTTGTCGCTGCGCTGCGCCTGCTTTTTGGGCTGCGCCGGTGCTTCGCGGCGGGGCTGGGGCTTCTTTTCCCGCTTGCCGTCGTCGTAGCTGACCTTGACCACAGCGTCGCTGCCGCCAAACAGGCCAAGCACCTTCTTCTTCGGCATCTGTACCACTTCCACATGCACATCTGCCGAGGCGGGCGCATTCAGACCGATGAGGGCCGCGTTGCGGGCCTCCTCCAGGGTCTTGCCTCTGCCTTCAAATTCTTTTAACATGCTTTCCTCCGACTTATCCTCCCGGTGACCCGGGGGGTCGTGTTATTTCAGTTTTTTGATGTTCGCTTCTCTGGAGCGCCGGTAAATGGTGTTCTCCAGCATCAGTCTGGCCTGGCTGCGCTTCGGCGGGAAGAACTTGGCCAGGAAAAGCTGCTGCAAAATGGCCACCAGGTTGGAGATGATCCAGTAAAAACCGACCGCTGCCGGTACCTTAAACGAAATGTAAAAGGAGAAGAACGGCATCATCAGCATCATAATCAGCATCTGGCTGGTCTGCTGTGCGGCTGCCGGATTGTTCTTCTTCTGGATCATGGTAGACACCAGGGTGGAGGCCAGGGAGGTCACCAGACAAAGCAGGGGAACGATAATAATGATCCCGTCTTTCCAGTGGGGAATGGCGGTCATATCCAAATTACCGATCACCATACCGTCGCGGTACGCCTGAATGGCGGCGCAGTTGTCCGCAGTAAACAGGGTGGGGAATTTCTCAACCAAAGTGTCCTTATAGGCGCCGAAATTCTCCAAAATACCCAGCTGCAAATACTGGCCCTTGTAGCCCAGCTCCTGCACCACCTGCGCAATGTTGGCGGACTGATCCGCAAAGCCCTTCATCCCCAGCACATAAGACAGGGGATAATAAATAATCCCGATGATGCCCATCAGGAACACCATCTGGAAAAGCATCGGTCCGCAGCCCATCTGCATGGGATTGTGGCCCTCGCGGGCGTACAGATCCTGGGTCTCTTGCTGGAGCTTCATCCGGTCCTTAGGGTCCGGGTACTTCTTCTGCAGCTTCGCCAGCTTGGGCTGCAAGCGGGCGGTCTTGGCCATGGTCTTTTGCTGGTGGATGTTAAAGGGCAGCAGGATCACTCGGGTCACCACCGTAAAAATGACGATGGCCACGAAATACTGATTGTTCAGCAGATCCATCAGGAACCCCATGCACACACCGAACAGCCAATAAAGCGGCTTAAAAAGGCCCATGCCAGCGGAAGAAGAAGTGGCAGCTAATAAAATACTGTTCATGCATTGTCCTCGTTAGATTCAGTTGTAGAGCAGGGAGCGCAGGGCTTGTCCTTCTTTGGGGGCACCGGGTCATACCCGCCCTTAAAGAAAGGATTGCAGCGCAAAATACGCAAAAACGCCAGCCAGCACCCCTTCAACACGCCGTGGATCTCAATGGCCTCCAGTGCATACTGGCTGCAAGTAGGGGTATAGCGGCAGGCGCCGTGCGAAAATCGGGGACTGAGAGTCAGCTGGTAGGTACGAATCAGGAAGATCGCCAGCTTCTTAACGATGTTCTTCATGCGATAACACCCCTAAGGCCGTCAACTGTTTTTCCATATCCGCCAGGACCACCTGCATCTTCACTCTGGTAGTGCGGCTGCGCGCCACGAACACCAGATCCCATCCGGTCACACCGTCCTCCAGCTGTGAAAAGGCGGCACGAATCACCCGGCGGGCGCGGTTGCGCTCTACGGCGGTGCCGATTTTCTTGGAGGTGGTAATGCCCACCCGGGTCTCACCTCGGCGATTCTTCATACAATAGGTCACCAGGCTGGCTCCGGCCTTGCTTTTACCACGGTGGTACAGGCGGCGAAAGACCTTATTCTCCTTTATGGCGCTGCTTTTCACAATACGCTCCGTTCGGTCAATTAGTAAGACAGGGACTTGCGACCCTTAGCACGGCGGCGGGCCAGTACCTTTCTGCCGTTCTTGGTGGACATTCTCTTTCTGAAGCCGTGCTCCATCTGTGCGTGCCGCTTCTTAGGCTGGAAAGTTCTTTTCATCTTGCATTCACTCCGTTTCTGAAAATCAAACTGGTCTTGATTTTACTTATGCTCTGCACGGCATAGTGCAGGCGAATTGACTTTTGGCTTGTGGGATAGTGATCCACATTAGCGGTTGATATTATATTATAAAATGCGCCCTGTTGTCAACAAAAATCTGTTACTTCTTGTTTTTATTCTCATAATATATTATAATGTCACTATATGTTGGGGGTAGAACCTATGCACACTACAAGTCCGTGGCGCACTGTCAGCCGTGTGGCCCTGGTTTTGGGGCTGTTTTTTACAGGCTGCTGCTTTTTAGACAGCTGGCACCCACCGTTCTTTTTCAATTTCCGCTACCAGTGGTTAAAGCTGATCCTCTCTTTTGTGATCCCTGCGGCGGTCACGGTGTGGAACTTTTTGACCGAGCGCTCCCTGCGCTTTGCAGGCACCGCCTGCGCCGTTTTAATGCAGGTGTCGCTGGTGCTGTTCTTTATCGACCGCTATACGGTAAATTTAATTGCCCGGCTGGACGACAGCCGCATTATCTACCACTTTCTTTACACCCTCATCAGCGTGTTTACCCTGCTGGCGGCAGGCTGGATTTGCGCCCGGTGCAGCAAGGCGTGTGTGGACTTTGCCCTGTTTTACCGCCGGTTCTCCCTGGGCTATCTGCCTTTGTGCGCGTTTCTTTTTATCTTGCAGTTTTTTCTGCTGCGCACCTTTGGCAATATTTTCGTTACCGCCAACAGCGTACCCTTCCGGGGCGAGATCTACTGCCTGTGGTATTATGCCAAGACCGGCACCCTGTCTTTTTCCACCGCCCTGCACTCGGCAGGGAATGTGCTGTACTTCACCTCCCTGTCCCTGGCCCTTTGCGGCACGGTGCGGCGGCGTCCGGTGCTGTGGGGCACCCTGGTGCCTGTGGCCCTGTCCGTGTTTGTAGAGAGTTTTCAGCTTCTCACCAAAAGCGGGGACGCGGATGTGGACGATATTATCTTAAACACCCTGGGTGCCGTGCTCGGCGTCCTGATTTTTCGGCTGCTGCTGCGGCCCTTACTTCAAAAGGAGACCCGTATATGTTAGGCATTATCGGCGCAATGGATGTGGAGGTCCGCACCATTAAAGACAAGATGACCGGCACCGTCACCACCCGGGCGGCAGGCTGCGACTTCGTGACCGGCGAGCTGGAGGGCGTGATGATCACCGTGGTGCAGTGCGCACCGGGCAAGGTAAATGCCGCCCTGTGCACCCAGCTGCTCATTGACCGTTTCCAAGTGGATCGGGTCATCAATATCGGCGTAGCTTGCTCCCTAAGTGAGCGGGTGGTGATTAAAAATATCGTCATTGCCACCGATGTGTGCCAGTACGATATTGACATTACCGCCCTGGGCGAGCCAAAGGGCTTTATCAACGGCCTGGGCACCATTAAAGTGGCAACGGACCCAACCCTGTCCGATCGGCTGGCGCGCACCGCCATCAACAGCGGCGAGCGTATCCATCGGGGCACGGTAGCCAGCGGCGATACCTTTATCGGCACCGCAGCGCTGAAGTCTGCCATCGCCGGGGAGTTTGACGCCCTGTGCGGTGAGATGGAGGGCGGCGCCGTGGGTCAGGTTTGTGCTGCCAACGGGGTGCCCTTTGCGGTAATGCGCGCCATCAGCGACGGCGGCGACGAAAACGCTGCCATGGATTACCCCACATTCAAAAAAATCGCCGCAGAACTGTCTGCGACGATCTTAACGCGATTTGTGGCCGAGGAGCAGACCCAGGAAAGTCTGTTTTGATCACTCGATCACAAAATTATTCAGGATATATTCTTCCGCCTCGGCAATGATGGTATGCAGCGCCGTCTTTTCCGGCACATCGGAGCCGGTGCGGCTTTTGTCCTCAATAAACACAAAGCGGGCGTCCTGCACCGCCAAGGCAGCAGAGGCCAATTCACGACCCAGATTGTAGTCCAGCTTGAACATCTCTTTGGGCAAAATACCGGCCTTAGCCATCGTCAGCGCGCCTCGGTACAGGCTGAGCATATAGTAATCATAAATATACCGGGCAGCGCCCCCGCGAGAGGCAGCGGCTGCCGTATCCAGCAAAATACGGGTGGCTTGGCTCAGGGTGCTCAGGGGCATATCATCGTCCTCTGCACCCAAACTGGCATACACGGACGGATCCAGTCCGTTGCGGCTGGCAGACACCCCCAGCAGGTAGTCGGTGGTCACGCCGTAGTAGTCGGCACACTTGACCACAAAGTCCAGCCCGCACTCCCGAATGCCTTTTTCGTAATGGGACAGCAGTGCCTGGCTGATGCCCAAATCGCCGGCGGCTTTTTTTTGGCTGATGCCCCGCTCCCGACGCAGCTGGCTCAGGGTAGCGGCGAACTTGCTGTTTTTCTCCGCCTTGTCGGCTTTACTTTGGCGCATGGCGCGCTTGGCGGCTTTGGCCCGCCCTTTCAGGTCCTTGAACTCTTCTTTGACCTGTTCCAGGTTCTCGCTTTGGATCTCCATTTGTTCATTCACTCCCAAAAATATTACAACGAGTATTATATATCAGCTTATACTCTTTGTAAAGGGTTATTTTATTCTGTCAACAATTTGTAATGTTTCGTCGGCTATCGCCGTTATTCAGGAGGATTTTGCATTGAAGTCATACACGGTTTATCTTTTTCGTCACGGGCTCACTAAAGGCAACCTAAACGCACAGTATATTGGACAGACGGATTTGCCACTCACTATGGATAGTATCAACCAACTGCATACCCTGCGGGGCAAGTACCCGTACCCGGAGGTGGACGCCGTGTTTACCTCCCCCTTAAAGCGGTGCAAGGACAGCGCCGCCATTCTCTTTCCGCGTAACAATTTGATTACCATTGAGGATTTTAAGGAATATAACTTCGGCGAGTTTGAGGGCAAGACCGCTGCGGAATTGCAGGACAACCTGGACTTTCGGGACTGGCTGCAAGGGGATATGCAGGCAAGCCCGCCGTACGGCGAGACCAACGCCCAGTTTATGCACCGGGTGTGCGCCGCTTTTGAAAAGGTGATCTCCGGCTGTGTCCAAACCGGCACCCGGCGGATCGCCCTGGTGTGCCACGCCGGGGTCATGATGACCCTGCTCACCTGCTACGGCCTGCCGGAGGCAGCCATGGCCAACTGGCAGACGGACCCGGGCTTTGGCTACAAGCTACACCTGGACCCGGCCCTGTGGATGCGCGCCAATAAAATGCAGGTGGAGGACACCGCCCCCATTCCCATGGCGCAGTTGGAGCAGGTAGAGGATTAAGATTTTGCAACACCGTTTAACGGCCCAATGCCCACATCGGGCGCACTTACATAAAATCATCATAAAAAAAGCACCCCGGTGGGGTGCTTTTTTATATTTCTTCTTCTGTTTATTCTACCGTTACAGCAGGTTGCAATAATCGCAGCGGTTCTCCGCCAACTTAATATTGCTCTTGCCGTAGATCTTCATTTGCAGGTCGTAGGCGTCCTGGGGAATATCCGACTTCCACAGCCACACGCCCCGACTGGGACCGCAGGGGGTCAGCTGGGTGGGACCGATCAGGTAGTTGCCGCCGCGGGCATGATCCGGCGTAGGCACAGAAAAAGTCTGGGTCTCATAATTCATCCAGCCGTTGGAAAGGGCATAGGTAGCCAGGCTCACCAGTTCCTTTTTGCTGTACCCGGTGTACACATAGCCCACCAGGTCATTGACCACTTTCAGCAGCTCGGTGGTGGAAGAGCCTTTCATCTTCTTAAACACCTGAAGCAGCACGGTCTTTTGCCGATCGGCGCGGGCGTTATCCGTGTCAATCTTACGAATACGGCAGTAGGCCAGCGCCTGCTTACCGTTCAGCTTCTGCTTACCCTCGGTGCCCTCGTAGCTCTTCTCGATATACACATTGCCGTAGCGCTTGGGGTGGTTATTGATCTCGTTGATCTCCCGATCGGTAATGGTAATGGTCACGCCGCCCAGGCTGTCAATGATCTTGGGGAAGCTGGCAAAGTTCACCACCGCGTAGTTGTCGATCTGGATCTTATAGTAACGCTCCACGGTTTTGATGTATTCCTTCATGCCGCCCATGGAGGCAGCGCCGTTGATCTTGTCGTACTGGCCCTCACCGTTCGCCTCAAAGTACACATACAAATCGCGCAGTACGGAGGTCAGGGTGATCTTGCCGGTATCGATATTGACGCTGGCGATAATGGCAGAGTCGGCACGAGAGGTGTCGCTGATCTGCTCCTCCCGGGTGTCCTCTCCGATGAGCAAAATGTTCTTTACATGGGTAGAGCTGACCGGATCGCCGTTTTGGTACCAGTTTTTCAAATATTCTTTATAGGTCGTAGCGTCTGCCGCAGACGGCTCCTTGATCTCCGGAAAGTTCTCTTTTAAGAAATCCATACCGTGATAGGAAGTGTCCGTCTTTTTGTAATCGTCCGCTTCGTCGGTGAACTTACCCAACAGACCGTTTACATAGCACACGGCAAAAACGCCGCCGGCCACAATCAGCACTGCCAGCACAACAATAATGGCAATGGAAATTTTGCCCTTTTTGGTCTTGCGCCAGGGCAAAGCGTTCGGGTCTTTTTGCTTTTTGCCGCCTTTTTGCTTTTTGCCGCTTTTGCGCTTTTTGTCCGCTGCCGCCGGTGCATTCTCAGCCTTGCCGGAGAGAGAGAACAAATCAATCATCTCGTCCGTGGCTTGGTGGCTTAGGTTTGCCGGCTCCAGCGGAGGCTGGTTTTCCGGCTTTTGGCTCGGCTTGTCCGGGGTCACGGTGCGATCCCGATTTTCGTATGCCGGGGGCGGGGGTTGCAGCTTGCGGCGCACCTGCTGCACCGGCACATCGGCAGTGTCTGCCTTGGGTGCGGCGGGTTTGGGTGCCCGTTTGGCTTCCGGCGCAGGGGCAGCTTTTTGCTGCGGCTCCGCTTTCTCCCGGGGTGCCGGGGTGGGCTGCGGCGCTGCTTTTGGCGGCTGCGGCGCTGCTGTTTTTTTCTCCTTCGGTTCCGGCTTTACAGCGGGCTTTTCCGGACCCAGCAACTCCTCCACCAGTTTACCGGCGTAGGCTTCTCGATTGGCGTCCGTCTGTACAGGCGCAGCCTTGGGCGCAGGCGCAGACTTTAAGTTGCTTTCCTGCTCTGCCCGGCGCTGCTTTACCTCGGACAAAATATCGTCAATATTATAGTCTTTTGCCATGAAAAAGATCTCCTCTTTTTGCAGGTAGTTCCGTTGGGACCGACGGCACAAAAAACAAAAGCGCCTGTGTGCCCCAAAGCATAGCCACAATTATACTTCATTTTTTATGTCATTACAATAAAAAATTTGTAAAATCTTGTGCTTTGTGAACACACAGACGGTTAAGTGTCTATTATTCTGCGGTTTCCGGGGCAGATGCCGGGGTTTCTGTGCCGTCACCCTCCGGGGTGTCGTCCGTTTTTTCCGGCTCCATATGCTCCACCACGGACAGGGTAACCACCTTGTCCTCGTCTGTGGTACGCATCACCCTTACGCCCTTGGCCGGGCGCTTAAAGGCAGAGATCTGATCCACAGGAGTGCGAATGACAATGCCTTCCTGGGAGATCATAATAATATCCTGGTCCTCGCGCACCGGGGCGATCATGGCCACCTTGCCGTAGGTCTCGGTATGGTAGTTGATCAGGCCCTTGCCGGCACGGGACTGCACCCGGTAGTCGTCAAAGTTGCTCTTGCGGCCGTAGCCGGTCTCGCTGACGGTGAGCAGGCGGGTGTCCTCCAGCGCCACGGCAAAGCCAACCACATAGTCGCCTTCTGCCAGCTGAATGGCGCGCACGCCGCGGGCGGTACGGCCGATCAGGCGGGCATCGCTCTCCTTAAAGCAAATGCTCATACCATCGTGGGTAGCCACGATCAGATTGCGGTTGCCGTCGGTGATCTCCACCCAGCTCAGTTCGTCACCCTCGTCCAAATTGATGGCGATAATGCCGGTTTTGCGAATATGATCGTACTGGCTGATCTCCGTGCGCTTGATCACACCGTTCTTGGTAACCATACACAGGTACTGGCGCTCTTCGCTGTCCGGCACCCGCACCATAGCGCTGATCTGCTCCTCATTCTCCAAAGGCAGCAGGTTCACCACATTCATACCCTTGCTGGTACGGGAGGCGGCGGGGATCTCGTATCCCTTCATCTTAAACACCTTGCCCTTGTTGGTAAAGAGCATAATGTAGTCGTGGGTGGAGCAGGTAAACATGGTCTTGGCCACATCTTCCTCTCTGCGGCTCATGCCCATAATGCCTTTGCCGCCGCGGTTCTGTGCCTTATAAGTATCTACCGTCTGGCGCTTCATATACCCCATGGTGGTCAGGGTGAGCATGCAGTCCTCTACCGGGATCAGGTCCTCGTCATCCACATCGCCGGAGGCAGCGGTAATCTCGGTACGCCGTTCGTCGCCGAATTTGTCGCCGATGGCGCGGGCCTCTTCCTTTACGATCTCTAACACCCGGGTCTCACTGCTGAGAATGTCTTGATAATCGGCAATCTTGATGTGTAGCTCGCCCAACTCGGTGCGAATCTTTTCAATTTCCAGTCCGGCCAACTGACCCAAACGGAACGCCACAATGGCCGCAGCCTGTGGCTCGTCAAAGTCGTACTTGGCCATCAATTCCTGCTTGGCCTCGGCTTGGCCGCCCTTGCAGCCGCGAATGGTGGCGATGATCTCGTCCACAATATCAATGGCGCGGGCCAGACCCTCTAAGATATGAGCGCGATCCTGGGCTTTCTTCAAATCATAGCGGGTGCGGCGAGTGATGATCTCTTCCTGGAAGGCAATGTAATTTTGCAGCATTTCCTTCAGGGAAAGAATACGGGGCACGCCGTCTACCAGCGCCAACATAATCACACCGAAGGTTACCTGCATTTGCGTCATCTTGTACAGGTTATTGAGCACCACCTGGGCGTTGGCGTCCCGCTTGACGGTGATCTCAATGTGCATACCTTTGCGGGAGGAGAAGTCCTTAATGTCCGCCACGCCCTCGATCTTCTTGTCTCGGGCCAACTCGGCAATGCTGGCAATCAGCGCCGCCTTGCGCACCTGGTAGGGCAGCTCGGTAACCACGATCTTGTAGCGGTCTCCCTTGCTCTCTACAATCTCTGCCCGGGCACGCAGATAGATCTTGCCCCGGCCGGTTTCATAGGCCTGGCGAATGCCCCGAGCGCCCATAATGATACCGGCGGTAGGAAAGTCCGGGCCTTTAATGTGCTGCATCAGCTCCGGCAATCCCACATCCGGATTGTCGATCAGGCAGCACATACCGTCAATCACTTCCCGCAGATTGTGGGGCGGAATGTTGGTAGCCATACCTACGGCGATGCCGCTGGAGCCGTTCACCAGCAAATTGGGATAGCGGGCCGGCAGTACCACCGGCTCTTTCAGTCGGTCGTCGTAGTTGGAGGCAAAATCCACCGTGTCCTTGTCAATATCTTGCAGCATTTTCATGCTGATCTTGCTCATTCGGCTCTCGGTGTATCGGTACGCAGCGGCCGGATCACCGTCTACGGTACCAAAGTTGCCGTGACCGTCTACCAGCGTGTAGCGCATGGAGAAGGTTTGGGCCAGTCGCACCATGGCGTCATACACAGAGGCGTCGCCGTGGGGGTGGTAACGACCCAGCACGGTACCTACGGTGTCTGCACACTTTCTGTACGCCCGATCCGGGTACAGGTTGTTCTCAAACATGGTGTAAAGAATACGGCGGTGTACCGGCTTCAGCCCGTCCCGCACATCCGGCAGGGCGCGGCTGACAATCACGCTCATAGAGTAGTCCAAAAAGGCCTTGCGCACCTCTTTGTTAATCTCTACATCTACGATCTTTTGATTGTCATACCGGATCTCATTGTTATCCATTGGCATTCATCTCCTAAATACGGGCCGCAGCCCGGCAGGTTTTACTTGATCAATTTATAATAAGCGGTGTTTTGCAGCATTTCCCGCAGCCGGGGCAGTTCGCTCTCCGGCAGTGCCCGCTTGGGCAGCAGCAGTGTAACGGTGCCGGGAATGGCAAAGGCAAACAGCCGCCCGGTCTCAAATACGGCGCCGAACATGGCCATAGGGTACACAGCGTGAATTTCGCACTGATCCGGCTTTTCGCCGGGCATGGTCCACTCCACCTCCGTGCCGGTAATGCGCATTTGCACCGGCGCAGTCAGGGACGGATGTGCCTTGCACAGGTGGGTATACATCCGCCGGGACACAGGTCCGCGGCACAGCAGCAAAGCGCCCATGGCCAACAGGGGCAAACAGGCCGCCAGTGCAACGGTAGGCTGGTGGGACTGGGCGCTAAAGCCCACCACCGCACAGCCAAATCCAACAGCTGCAAAAAAGAGAATGGGGGTCGTGCGGGTCAGCCGCCGGCGCAGCGCAGCCATATCGGCAAAATCCATAGCTTCTAAGCAGTAGTTTACTTCAATCATTTTGCACCTCCAAAGGCCGGTGCCTTCTCGTGCAGGGCGCTAAGCAGCGCGTTCAGATCCGCCGGGTCACAGTCTGCTTTTTCAATCACAAACAGCCCCATTCGGTAGCACCCGATGAGAATAATATAATCCTTGGTCTCTTTGGCGTAGGTGATCCCCTGCCAAGGCAGGGTGTACTGCTCAAATTTGCTCCACACCTGCAGCGCCTGCTCCTCCAGCCGAAGGGTAAAGGGCTGGGTCAGTGTGGGAGAGTTGCCAAACTCCCGCAGCACGGAACTGCGCCGCATCCAAGGCAGCAGCACAGCCATGGCTGCTACAATACCGCTCAGTGCCGGGAGCATCGCCGTCTCTGCCACATCTTGCAGCAGAAAATACAACAAAATACCCGCCGCTGCCAGCACCGCACATAGGGCGCAAAACACCCATTGCAGCCGCAGCTGCTGCCGTTGCAGCACCCGCCACCCGGCGTAATACGCCCGTGGCGTCATTTTGAATTCAAATGTGGTCATGGTGTTCTCCTTTGTTTGGGAGAAGATGTGATTGAATCTCTCAGTCGCGCTAACGCGCCGGCCCGCGGAGCGTCGTTTGAACCCCGCCGGGGTAGGCATTTACTTGCAATTAAACATCCAAATTCTGTACATATTTTGCCTTTGATCCGGCAGGGGGCTTTTGCCACAGCACAGTTGGTGCACGCCGCTATCAAACGCTCCACCGGAGCGTTCTCCCGCAGCCCGGCTGCGCCGGCCTGCGGAGCGTCGTTTGAACCCCGCCGGGGTAGGATTTACTTGCAATTAAATGTCCAGATTCTGTACATATTTTGCATTCTTTTCAATAAATTCACGGCGGGGTTCAACATTATCGCCCATTAAAATAGAGAATGTTTCGTCCGCCTGCTGGGCGTCCTCTACGGTCACCCGCAGCATAATGCGAAATTCCGGATCCATCGTGGTCTCCCACAGCTGCTCCGGGTCCATCTCACCCAAACCTTTGTATCGCTGAATGTCGCACTGGCCGCCCATTTCTTCAATGAGCCGGTCCCGCTCCTCGTCGCTAAAGGCATATTTGAATTTTTTGCCCTTTTGCACCTTAAACAACGGGGGCTGGGCCAGGTAAATGTAGCCGCCCTCAACTAAGGGCTTCATATAGCGGAAGAAGAAGGTCAGCAGCAGGGTACGAATGTGCGCGCCGTCCACATCCGCATCGGCCATAATCACAATCTTGTGGTAGCGCAGCTTGGTAATGTCAAAGTCCTCGCCGATGCCGGTGCCCAGCGCGGTCACCACAGGCATCAGCTTTTCGTTGCCGTAAACCTTGTCCAGCCGTGCCTTTTCCACATTCAGCATTTTACCCCAAAGGGGCAGAATGGCCTGGTGGGCACGGTCCCGTCCGTCCTTGGCGGAGCCGCCGGCGGAATCACCCTCGACGATGTAAATTTCGCACAGGGAGGGGTCGTTGGAGGAGCAGTCCGCCAGCTTGCCCGGCAGCTTGCTGCTTTCCAGCCCGGTCTTATTACGGGCGTTATCTCTGGCCTTGCGGGCCGCCTCTCTGGCGCGAGAAGCGTCCAGGGACTTGGACAGCAGTGCCTTGGCTACCGCCGGGTTCTCCTCAAAATAGGTCATTAACTTGTCATATACCAGGGAGCTGACCAGGCCGGTAATGTCCGTATTGCCCAGCTTGCCCTTGGTCTGGCCCTCAAACTGGGCCTCGGTAAGCTTTACGCTGATGACGGCAGTCAGCCCCTCGCGCACATCGTCGCCGGAGAGCTTCTTGTCATTTTCTTTCAGAATATTAAACTTTTTGCCGTAGTCGTTAAACACCCGGGTCAGGGCGGTTTTGAACCCGGTCTCGTGGGTACCGCCGTCAATGGTGTTTATGTTGTTGGCAAAGGACAGCAGGGTCTCATTGTAGCTGTCCGTATAGCACAGCGCCACCTCTGCACTGCGGTCGTCCTTAGTAGTGGAGATGTGAATCACTTCGTCCTGAATGGGGTTTAGTCCCCGGGTGGTGTTGATGTACTTTACAAATTCTCGAATACCGCCCTCGTAGCAGAATTCCTCGGCTACCGGCTCTTCGCCTCGCTTATCCGTCAGCGTAATGGACAGACCGGCGTTCAGGAACGCCTGCTCCCGCAGACGGCGGGCCAGTACATCGTACTCGTACTCGGTGGTCTCGGAGAAAATCTCCGGGTCCGCCTGGAAGCGAATGAGAGTGCCGTGCCCCTCTCGATCGGCAATAATATGCAGGTCGTCCACCGGCTTGCCTCGCTCAAAGCGCTGGGCGTACACATGACCGTTCTGGGTCACCTCTACCTCCAGCCACTGGGACAGAGCATTTACCACAGAGGAGCCTACGCCGTGCAGACCGCCGGATACTTTATAGCCGGAGCCGCCGAACTTACCGCCGGCGTGGAGTACGGTGAGCACCACCGTTACAGCAGGCAGACCGGTCTTTTCGTTAATGCCGGTGGGAATACCACGGCCGTTATCCCGCACGCTAATCACATTACCGGGCAAAATCTCCGTCTCAATGTGGGTGCAGACCCCGGCCAGTGCCTCGTCAATGGAGTTGTCCACGATCTCATACACCAGGTGGTGCAGACCTCGGGGGCCGGTGGAGCCGATATACATACCCGGGCGCTTGCGGACGGCCTCCAGGCCCTCCAGCACCTGAATATCTTTTGCAGAATATTCTTCCGTTACAACGGTGTCCATATCCGCTTCTTCCAAAACAGTCTTTTCTTCTTCAGCCATAACTTCTGCCTTTCTGCCCACAAAGGCGTCCTCCGCACTGTGGGCAGGTGCGGTGCCTGTGTCCGTATTCTATCGAAAATAGATTATTTCCATCGTTTGATCAGCGTGCTTACATTCAGGGGACTGATATACACCGTCTCTTTGGTAAGCACATAGCTTTTGGGCAGGTCGTAATTTACATACTGCACCCGCTTTTCCTGCTCTGCCCTGGTTAAAAAATCTCGGGTGGCCTTACCTACCGTGGAGGTATCCATATCAAAAATACCAATAATATCGCCGGTACGCACCACTGTGTCGCCGCCAATGTGCAGGAGCATCAGTTCACCACCTTGCCGTTTTCAATATGAAAGGTTTTGCCCCGGGTGCCACGCAAGATGGTGCCCGCATCACAGCAGGTGATAAACAACTGCATACCCTTCATGTGGTTGAGAATATAATCTTGCCGCCTTTCGTCCAGCTCGCTCATTACATCGTCCAGTAGGGCAATAGGGGCTTCATTTGTTTTTTGTTGCAGAATTTCCGCCTCCGCCAGTTTTAGGGAGAGCACACAACTGCGCTGCTGTCCCTGACTGCCGTATTTTCGGGCAGAGATACCGTTTAAGGTAATATCCAGATCATCCCTGTGGGGTCCAACGGTGGTGGCCCGGTGGTAAATATCCTCGCTGCGGGCACTTTCCAGCAGAGAGAGCAGCCGCCGTTCCAGTTCTTCTACGGCCAAATCACCGTACGCAAAGGCGCCTTGCAGTCGGGCGCCGATCTGCTCCCGCCCGCCGGACAGACCGGTGTGAATACGGAAAAGCGGTTCTTCCAGCGCAGCCACATAGGCACGGCGCTGATAAATGATTTTTGCTCCGGCACGAGCCAGGTTGCCGTCCCAAATAAACAGGGTATCGGCGCTCATTTTACCTGCCGCAATATCTCGCAACAGCATATTCCGCTGGGCCAAACTGCGGTTGTAGTCGCTGAGCAATTTTTTATATCCTGTACGGATTTGGCACAGAGCAAGATCTAAAAACTTGCGCCGTTCTGCCGGACCGTCTTTAATCATGGTCAAATGGGCGGGGCTGAACACCACCGCCTTGATCTCCTCCCCCAGTGCGGCGGCAGAGGCCTTGGCAATGCCGTTTAAGGTGGCACTGCGGCGTTTTTTGATCTGTAACATCGCCGTTTGGGGTCGATTACCGCTGACAAAATGAATTTGCAGCTGTGCCTGTTCTTTGCCGAACTGTACCAGCTCGCTGTCCCGGGCGCCGCGAAAACTTTTAGCGCCGGTAAACAGGTACACCGCTTCAATCAAATTGGTCTTACCCTGGGCATTTTCGCCGTAGATCACATTTACATCGTCAAAATCCAATACCAGGTGTTCCAGATTGCGGTAGGCGTCAATACCCATGCGTTCTATCTTCATTGCTGTATGGTATAATCGGTGCCGTGGATGACCACCACATCGCCGGGCTTGATTTTTTTGCCTCTGGCGGTACAGGTCTCCCCATTCACTTTCACCAGTCCGTCCTGAATCATTTGCTTAGCCTGGCCGCCGGTTTCCGCCTCGCCTTTGAATTTCAGCAACGCGTCCAGCCGGATAAAAGGGGTACTGATGGTCACCGTCTCTTGCCGGTGGGGTTTAATATTTACATTAAGCTTCATTTTTCAGCCTCATAGGCAGCACCAAGAACAGAAAGCTGTCATCGGTCATCGGCAGCACCTTCACCGGGCTAACCGGGCCGGACAACTCAATGCGTACCTGATCGGTGTCTGCAGCGTTCAGTGCGTCCAGCACATATTTGGAGTTAAAACCGATCTCCACCCGGTCGCCGCTTACATTGGCGTGGGTGTAGTTTACCACCCGGCCCAGGCCGGACACAGTGGATACCCGCATTTCGTCTGCATCAAACAGGCAGCGAATGGGGTTCTTTTGGTTATTTTCAATGACCGGAATGGTACTGGTAATGCAGTGAATGGCGTCCTCGGTGTTAATAAGTACCGTGGTATTACTGCTTTTAGGCACTGCGGCGTTATAATCTAAGAATTCGCCTTCCAGCAACCGGCTGATAATGCTGTACTGCCCCACTTCAAATACAATATGACGCTTGCCTACGGAAACGGAGATATTTTCGTCCTCCTCCGGATTCAGCAGCTTGATCAGTTCCCGTACCGTCTTTTTAGGTACGATAAAACTAATATCCTCACCGTCATATTTTACGGTTTCCGTGCGAATGGCCAAGCGGTAGCCGTCTACGCCGATCAGGCGTAGCTGGTTCAGGCTCATTTCAAATTTAAGCCCTGTGTGCACCGGCTTAGAGGCTTCGCTGTCTGCCACCGCAAACAGCGTCTGCTGTACCATCTTTTGCAACAGGTTCTGATTTAAAAACAGAGGATAGCCGCCGCTGACGCTGGGCAGCTCCGGATAATCGTCTGCGTCAATACCGGTAATGGCATATTGGGCAGCGCCACAAATGATAGAAACAGAGGTGCCGCTGATGTCAAAGGTTACCGTCTCTGCCGTCAGCTCTTTGATAATATTGCAAAGCACTTTGGCATTGATCACTATGGCACCCGGTTCGGTAACGCTGGCTTGCAAGGTGGTGTTGATACCAAATTCAAAGTCATAGCCGGTAAGGCTCAGCGTATCGCTGCCGCATTCCATTAAAATACCCTCAATGGTGGGTACGGTCATTTTGGTACTGACTGCGCGCATTACATTATTGCAGGCGGTATTCAGTTCTCTGGCGTTGCAGGTGAATTTCATAAAATTCGATCCCTCCGTTTCCTATTACAGTATGGATTTTAGTAGTAGTAGTATAGGGCGGTGAAAGTGTGGAAAGCGGCAAAATTGCGGTCAACCGCGGGATTTTTGGCGCCTTTTTCTTCCACGCCCGGATTTTGAAAATTTGTTGAAGATGTGGAAAGATTTTGTCTTTCACAAGGGGTGTGCAAATTTTCTTTGTGCAAAATAAAAAAAATGTTGAAAATTTTGGTTTGTAAGGCGTGTATTTTTGTCTTACTGATTATCCTTGTGTTGGTTAATGTTGTTGACAATGTCGTTGACCTGGCGAGCCAGGCGAGAGTCCTTTTTCATGGCCTTTTCAATACTGTTCACATTGTACATAATGGTGGAGTGGTCTTTTTTAAATTCTTTGCCGATCGCCACATAGCTCATACCGGTTACTTCCCGGATCACATAAAAAGTAATCTTGCGGGCGTGCGTTACGGCTGCTTGTTGCTTGGTGCTGTAAATTTCTTCCTCAGAGATGCCGGTAACCCGGCTCACCTCGTCTACCACTCTTTGAATGGTGACCGGTAGGGGCTGGCTGTCCTCAATAATATCTTTAATCACCGTCTGTGCCCCTGCAATGGTGGGCTTTTGGTTAAACAGGTTTTGCATGGCCTGCAATTTTTTTGTCACGCTCTCCAGGTGGCGAATATTGTTTTTTACATTTTTTGCAATATATTCTACCACTTCTTGCGGAATGTCAAAATCCAGCATTTCCGCCTTGCGCTTAATGACGGCACAGCGGGTCTCAAATTCCGGCGGGTTAATATCCGCCAGCAGACCGCTTTCAAACCGGGTTTTCAATCGGTCGGTAATCATGGGAATGTCTTTCGGCACCCGGTCAGAGGTAATGACCACTTGCTTGCCTGCGTCCTTCAGTGCAGAGAAGGTATGGAAGAACTCCTCAGTAATGGATTCTTTCCCGGCTAAAAACTGAATATCATCCACCAAAAGTACATCAATATTTTTTCTGTACTTGTCGTGGAAGTCATCGGTTGTGTGCCGCTGCAAGGCAATTACAAATTCGTTGCCAAAACTTTCCGCCTTTACGTAAAGAATACGCTTTTCCGGAAAATTGTCTTGAATTTCGTGCCAAATGGCGTTAAGCAGGTGGGTCTTGCCCAGTCCGGAGGGACCGTAAATAAACAGCGGGTTATAGTTGGTTTGGCTGCTGACGCCGCCCGGATCCTTTGCCACCGCCATGGCTGCACGGTAAGCAAATTTGTTGGAATAGCCCTCAATAAAGGTGTCAAAAGTATGAATATCCCCCGGCTGCTCCGTGGGCAACAGATGGGTATCCTTGGGCTTTACTTCTTCTTTAGGCGTATTGTCCCGGGTTGTGATCTCTACCGTAACATGAAAGCCGATCACTTCTTCAAATGCCGCTTCCAACGGTTCTTTATACTGCTCGCTGACAATATTGTATTTCATTTGGTTATTACATTCCACCACAGCACACTTGCCGTCCAGGTTCTTTAAAATCAGATCCTGCAGCCACATTCTGTAGGCAGTCTCGCTGACCTGGGGCTTCATGTAATTTAAAACAGCCATCCAAATTTCATTTATGGAATCCATATCTTCTCCTTAAGGGTACTTCACAAATCTCATAATGGTCGTGGTTGGGGCACCGAAGCCGCCTTTTGCCACTACGCCAGAATACAGAGTCTATTATAGCAGTATTTATGATTATAATCAATACTTATTGTAAAAATATATATATTATATATATAATATAGAGTAGATATTCTATAATATAGAATCCGGGCATGATAACGAATTTTTTCAGCGTGGATTTGGTACAGATGCTGAACAATAAAAATGTGCCGGTGCACCTTGCACCGGCGGGTACTATCCTGTATAATAAGCATATTAAGACAGAAAGGAGCACCCCCTTATGAAGATCTTTAAAAACCGGGGCGATATTTATCTTTCCAAGTCTCGCACCGGGGCAGATCGGGAACAGCATATTCTCCTGGGCATTTTGGCAGCTGTGCTCCTGGTGTCTGTGGTGGTGGTGCTCTATGTAGGGGCTAAAAATGATTTTTCCGCCAAGAAGTTTTTTGCCCCGGACCAAACGGTAGCAATTTCCCAAACAGCCGACGATACCACCGCCCCGCCGGAGTTGCCTCGGGTTAGCGGAAAAACCAATTATCTGCTGGCACTTACCGGCAAAGATAATCAAAATTTGTATGCGGCTGTGTTGATTCAAACGGATATGGACAGCGTGTCTTATAAAATTTGCAATCTGCTGCCCCAAACCACCGCAGAGGGCAGCACCTTAGCAGGCGTTTACAACAGCGGCGGGATCAACAGCTTGGTACAGATGACGGAGACAACCACCGGGATCAAGCCGGATTTTTACATTGTAATGACCGTTACGGATTTTGCCTCATTCTTTGATGATTTAGGGGAGGTAAATTATCCTCTTGCAGCGGATATTAAGTACCGTAATACTACCGCGGCAGATCCGTTCAGTTTGCGGATCAGCGCCGGCGAGGCCAGTCTGAACGGCAAGCGCTTTACTGCTTTGTGGCGCTATTTTTTGGAGGAAAAAGACTTAAAGTCTGCCAACGATTTAGGTCTGGCGGCGCTGAATATGTTGTTCAGTGCAGACAACGGCACGGAGAAAGATGAGTTGTTCCGGAATTTTGTGACCCTGGCACGCACCAATCTGACCGTGCGTGATTTTTCCGGTCGCAGCGACAATATCAAGGTGCTTACCGGCACCAAAAACGGCGTGAATGCCTACAATGTGGAGCCGGAATACAACGGCAATGCCTTAACAGCCCGTGATAAAAGCACCATACAGGGTTATTTTAGCAAATAACGGGTACACACTGCTTTTACGGCAAAAGCGCCGCAATGGGCCGTCTGTGCCGGATTTTAGGAGAACAGATCAATGGATAAAGAAAGATTGCAAGCCGCTGTGCGGGAGATTTTGCTGGCCGTGGGCGAGGACCCGGATCGCCCGGGACTGGTAGAGACCCCCCGCCGAGTGGCGGATATGTACGCCGAGGTGTTTGCCGGACTGGAAACGGACCCGCGTCAGCACTTAAAATTTTTTGAAGAAAAAAGCACCGACGAAATGGTGATCGTGCGGGATATTCCCTTTGCCTCTATGTGCGAGCACCACCTGCTGCCCTTTGTGGGCAAGGCGCATATTGCCTATATTCCGGCAGACAACCGCATTATCGGCTTATCCAAGTTTGCCCGCATTGTGGACTGCTTTGCCCGCCGTCCCCAGGTGCAGGAGCGACTGACCCACGATGTGGCAGACTTTTTGAACGAGGAGCTGCGCCCCAAGGGCGTGGCGGTGATTTTAGAGGCGGAGCATATGTGTATGAATATGCGTGGCGCTAAGGCTGCCGGCAGTACCACCCAAACCTCCGCTTTGCGGGGCATTATGAAAACGGATGCGCGCACCCGCGCCGAGGCGCTGGCACTGCTGACCAAGTAAGGAGTAACTATGGCTGTTTGGCATTGCAGAGAGAAAGAGATTGAGTACGGCAGCAAAGTTTTGCTGATGGGTATTGTAAATGTAACTCCGGACTCCTTTTCCGACGGAGGCGACTGGCTGGACCCGGCCACGGCGCTGACCCACGCCCGGGCGCTGGAGGCGCAGGGGGCGGATATTTTAGACATTGGCGGTCAGTCCACGCGTCCGGGGCACACCCCGGTGACAGATAAAGAGGAATGGGCGCGGCTGGAACCGGTGCTGTCCGTTCTTTGTAAGGAGACGGCGCTGCCGGTGTCGGTAGATACGTATTACCCCTATGTGGCGGCGCAGGCGCTGCGCTGCGGGGCGCAGATCATCAATGATGTGAGTGGTGTGGTCAATCCGGAAATGGCTGATGTGGTGTGCCGCTACGGTGCCGGCTGGGTGATTATGCACGCCGGGCCGGGCACGCCGGCGGATGTAAAGGCTTTTTTTGCGGACAGCGTGACCGCCTGCCGGGCCCTGGGTGTGCAGGACAGCCAAATTTGCCTGGATATGGGCATTGGCTTTGGCAAGAATTTTCAGCAGGACTTGGCGCTGATCGCCAATATTCCCCAATACAAAATGGCGGGCTTTCCGCTGCTGCTGGGCTGCTCCCGCAAGCGGGTGATCGGCCGGGGCAGTGATCAGCCGGAGCCAAAGGCGCGCACATACGGCAACATTGCCGCCGATACGGTGGGTATTTTAGGCGGTGCGGACATCATCCGCCTGCATAATATAGAACAGGAAAAACAGGGCGTCTTAATGACGCAGCATTTGAAAGGAGCAAAAATATGATCAGTGTAACCACCCCTACCGTGGAGAACGGCGTGATCGTGGAGTACAAGGGCATTGTCACCGGTCAGGTAGTCAACGGCGTGAATTTTATTAAGGACTTTGGCGCCTCGATTCGCAACATTGTGGGCGGGCGCAGCGCCGGGTATGAGGAGGAGCTGGAAAGCGCCCGTCTGGCCGCGCTGGCAGAGATGGAGAGCCGCGCTGTCCGGCAGGGCGCCAATGCGGTTGTAGGCGTCAATATCGACTACGAGGTACTGGGTCAGGGCAATATGCTGATGGTCAGCGCCACCGGCACCGCAGTGGTGGTGCAGAACAAATGACAGACAGAATTTTGATCCGCGGTCTGCGGCTGTTTGGCTATCACGGGGTGAACCCGGAGGAGAAAATTCAGGGTCAGCGCTTTGAGATTGACGCGGATTTGTATGTAAATTTGGCAAAGGCCTGCCACAGCGATCGGGTGGAGGACACCGTCAGTTACGCCAAGGTGATCAAAACGCTGCGCCGGGTGTTCACGGAGCGCACCAATGATCTGTTGGAGCGCACCGCAGAGGATCTGACCGCCGCGGTACTGGCAGAGTACCCGGAGGTGCTGCGGGTGGATTTGACCTTAAAGAAACCACAGGCACCTATTCAGGCAGATTTTGACTGGGTGGGAGTCACCATTTCCAGAGACAGGAAGTAATATGTATTATGTACTCAGCGCCGGTACCAATTTGGGCGACCGGCTGGCCAATTTAACTTATTGCAGAGAGGCGCTGGACCTGGTGCCCGGCACCCATGTGGTGTCTGCCTCTGCCGTTTATCAGACCCAGCCGGTGGGTTATGCCCGGCAGGACGATTTTTACAATGTGTGCTTTTTGGTAGAGTCTCGGCTAAACCCGCATGAGATGCTGGGCGTGTGCCTGGGACTGGAGGCCGGTTTGGGCCGGGTGCGCGGGGTAAAGAACGGCCCTCGGGTGCTGGATGTGGATGTGATCTTTGCCGGCAACCTGCAATTACAAACGGAGAATTTGGTGGTGCCCCACCCCCGCTACCGGGAACGCCGCTTTGTGCTCCAACCGCTCCTTGATATTTTCGTGGACGGCCGGGCATTCGGTATGGAGTTCGGCTCCTGTCTGGACAAAATCGATGGCCAGGCAGTGGAGAAAATTCCCGCCCAGCCGGACTGGAATTTCTGAAAAAATAAAAAATGACCCTGCTCTTATCCAATGAGCAGGGTCATTTTTTTGCCATTTTTTTCCGTTAAAATGTGCGGGCACAGGCAAAAACTGCGTGGACTTTTTGTGCTCGCGCGGTGCAAACTAATAGAGCAAGGCGCGTTGCAATTTAATAACGGAGGACGAATATGAAAAAGAAAACGGTAAATATGATGAAGGGTTTGGGCGTGGCCATGGCTGTGGGCAGCATGGTCGCCGGCACAGTTGCCACCATGAACAGCAATTCCGCCAAGACCCAAAAGACCATGAAAAAGGCGGTTAATTCCGTGGCAAACTTTGTAGATAATGTATCGTCTATGATGTAGCCGCCGGGCAAAAAAGAGACCCTTGGTATTTTTTACCAAGGGCCTTTTTGTCATTAAAATCAGTCGTTGGCGTGACCGGCAGTGCCGAACACAACATCGATCTTGTGTGCCACAACCTCCTCAATCAGGTCGCGGGCAGGGGTCAAATACTGACGGGGATCGAAGTGGGTGGGGTTCTCTGCAAAGTGCTTGCGGATGGCAGCGGTCATGGCGATACGAATATCGGAGTCTACATTGATTTTGCAGACAGCCATGGAAGCAGCCTCACGCAGCATATCCTCCGGAATACCAATAGCGTCGGGCATCTGACCGCCGTACTGGTTGATCATCTTGATGTGGTCCTGGTTAACGGAGGACGCACCGTGCAGTACGATGGGGAAGCCGGGCAGACGGCGCTGCACCTCTTCCAGAATGTCAAAACGCAGCTGCGGCTTCTGGCCGGGCTTAAACTTGTAGGCGCCGTGGCTGGTGCCGATGGCGATGGCCAGGGAGTCCACGCCGGTGCGGTTTACGAAATCCTCAACCTCTTCCGGGCGGGTGTAGCTCTCGTTACCGGCCTCTACCTTTACATCATCTTCCACGCCGGCCAGGGTGCCAAGCTCGCCCTCAACCACTACACCGTGGGCGTGTGCGTACTCAACCACCTTTTTGGTCAGAGCAATGTTCTCCTCATAGGGCTTGCTGGAGCCGTCGATCATCACGGAGGTGAAGCCGCCGTCAATGCAGGCCTTGCAGGTCTCAAAATCCGGGCCGTGATCCAGGTGCAGGGCGATGGGCAGACCGGTCTCTTCGGCGGCAGCCTTTACCATAGCAACCAGGTAGTCGTGAGAGGCGTACTTGCGTGCGCCGGCGGAGCACTGCAGGATCACCGGGGCGTTCAGCTTCTTGGCTGCACGGGTGATGCCCTGCACGATCTCCATGTTATTTACATTGAAAGCACCGATGGCGTAACCGCCCTCATAAGCCTTCTTGAACATTTCGGTAGTTGTTACCAGTGGCATAGTGTTCTCTCCATTCAAAGTAAATTATGATCCGGCGGATCATTCACTGTGCATTATACACCATTTTGTCCAAAATAGCAAGCCGCAGGGCAGATTTTGCACCGCAGTTCTGCCACAAAACCGGCTGCTTGCGCCCCATTTTTTGTATGGTTTGACAGATTGGGGGTATAATTCCTAAATTCCTCAGTCAGCTGCGCGGACAGCACCGGCTGGGTGGCGGGATTACAAGCAACCGCAAATCCATAAAAAAGAGAACGGTTAGGGCACTCTCCGTAAGGAAGGTGTCCCAAGATGGCTCTTGTATCTCAATTTCATAGTTTTCTTGAAACGGTGTAACCTTTGCGTTTACGCCGTTTTCTCTTTGTTGCGCTCGTTGAGGTGCTGCCGGAAGGCTTCTTCCATTTTCTCCGGGGTCAGTTCACGGAGAATGCCCCGGCATCTCACCGCAGCGTTGTTCTGCTCGCTCCCATCGGGGAGGTCGTGGCAGAGTCATATCCCATTCGGACGGTCATTCAATTGTCAGGTCGACTCTTTGTTCTCCTACTAATTAATTGGAAAATTTTCTGTGATTTGAACGAAGTAAATTTTGTAAACTTTCCGCAAACGATAAAAAGAGCCGGTACACAGCACATCAAATCAGCGGGAGAAAATCTTTCGCTTTATCTTTGATGAAACTATGTACCGGCTCTGAACTTCAGAAACCTTCAATGTCTGCTTTTTCCCGTTTCGCAGGCAGATGCTGCGGTAAGAATGGCACAGCCGCAATCTCTTTCGGCGGCTGCCGTTTCCGACAGCCGCCCTTGGGTTAAATATTTGATTTTACTTTACGCTGTGCTTTTTCTTTCTGCCGTAAACGGTTGTTGCGGTTACTGCGCCGGCGCTTGCAAGCAGCAGGGCAATCCACAATGTGAGATTGCTTATGTCGCCGGTCTGGGGAGACTTATCAGATGTTCCCGGTTTGGTACTGGCAGGTTTTTTCTCAAGAGCAGCAATCGCATCTTCGATAGCCTTTGCCATCTTGTCTACTTCGGATTGCTCCGTAATATTTTTACCACGGACAACGGCATTCACAGCAGTTTCCACACCGGAGAAATCTTTGTAGTCATTCTTGTTAAGTGCATTTGCTTTGGCAATGGCTGCATCTACCTTTGTGTAATCTGCATCCTTGTATTGCATGGCAGCAATGGCATCTTCGATAGCTTTTGCCATTGCATCTACCTCGCTCTGCTCGGTAATGTTCTTGTCGCGGACAACGGCATTCACAGCGGCTTCCACACCGGAGAAGTCCTTGTAGTTGTCCTTGTTCAGTGCATTTGCTTTGGCAATGGCTTCGTCAACCTGAGTGTAGTCGGCAGGTAAATAAGTCATTGCGATAGTCTGCGTATGCGTTGCCGCATCGGCGGTGATCGTTATATTGCCGGTGTATGCTTTGCAGTTATCGGCTGTTACTTCAACAGGGTAAGTTCCGGCTTCCAAACTGACAGAGCCGGTAACCTCCTGACCATTCACTTTAACAACAACATTGGTCAGACCGTCCGGCGTTACAACGAAAGAAACCGGATAGACAGCCTTTGTGATAAAATGAACATTTTTATAAAGTGCAAAGTACTGAGTACCGCTGGAAAGCAGGTCAATTTCTGTTTCTTCCGAGTCTACAGCTTTTGCATAGTTCAGATGATAACCATCGGCAATCACAGGCACACATTCATCGAAAATTGCAGGGATATTGTTCACATTCGTATTCTTTGCATCAATCTCTGCTTCTTCTACGGTGAAAGATCCTTTACCGCCCATGGGGTATTTACCGTCAGTGGTTACTTTGGCGCCGCCTTTGATCAAAATATTGCCTTTTGTCCATAGCGCGGCGTCCGCAGTAGAGGTACAGCTTACCTGGCCACCATCAACCGTCAAATTACCTGCGGCAAACAAAGCGGGATAATAGCTTGTTGCTTTAACTTTAGATGCAGCAAGTTCAATATCGCCGCCGTTCCCTTCTTGATCTTTCCAGATATATGCTCCGTTGCGTCCGTCCTGAGTCGCCTTAAGCGTAACATCGGCGCCGTTTACAATCTTCAGCCTATGGGCATCGATTCCGGCATACAAGCCGGTGGAATTCAAAGTTGCCCCGTCAATTTCGACCATTCTTCCGGCTATGCCCAAGCCGCCTTTAGAGTTTATTATGACCCTTGCTTTATCGGAAATCTTGACGTCAGCCGCTGTGCTAATTCCATCGTAGTTTTCCCCGATAACGTTGATCACCAGTGTTCCGTCGCCGGTAATCTCCACAGAATTGCTGGAATTGGGGGCTATTCCCATTCCTCCGTAGGGATCGGTTCGGGTAATGCTATTTGTCCCGGTCAACCGTATCTTCAATGTACTGGGGATAATCGTATTAATACCGTAGTCTGACATGGTGTCGTTGTCAAGGGTAGCGTTGTTCAAGGACAAGGTGTGAGTGGTCGGCTCATAGCTTACTGTTCCACTGCAAAGATTATCCTTATTCTCAGACGTGACCTGTACGCCGTCTACCCAGATGCCGTAGACCGTGGGATCCGCTGCCAGAGCTGTGACAGGCAGGAGTCCAACTACCATTACAATGCTGAGTAGGATTGCAAATAGTTTTTTCTTCATAACAGTTCCTCCATTTTTAAATTGTCTGCTTGGTTCTTTCTTCGCAACGGACATACCGAGAAAAGATATGTTTACGGGTGGTAGTTAGGATTTCAATATCAAACTACCGTCCTTCTGGCAAATGCCGTGATTGATACAAGACAGAGTACCATACACGGGGTGAGCATAATGCTCAAAATTCGTTTTTCATCTTGTTTCCTCCGTTTCGTCATCCATAGATAGCTTAAAATCGTATTTCATTTCCAGTATGGCAAATAGTTTGTGCATGACATCTGTGGCAATCGCCTTGATATCCAGCGTTTGAATAAAGGCAAGCACCTGCCTCTGCTCCTCCTCCGGCACCTTATACACCCGAAGTGCCGCCGTGAGAAAACGGCTGAGCTTGCGCTCCAGCGGAAAATGGATGTCACATTTGTGCGCCATATAGCTGCGCATTAGCCCCGCCGTGCCGATCTCCATTTCATAAAAATCGCTGTCGCTGTAATCGGGGAAATTCCCGCCGAAAATCTCTTTTAATTCCGCCGTGGTATGAAGATAGATATATTCCGCCGTGTCCGGAGCGGTATAGGCTTCAATATAAATTTCCCGCAGATTCTCATTCAGCTCGGTGAGTGTGAGCTGAATCGCCGTTTCCACCGCATAGGCGTACACCGGCGGCAGCTTGCTGTCCGCAATGCTCCTTGCCGCACCGAACTGCCCGCCGAACATCGTCTCGGTCAAGTCCAGCAAAATTTTATCCTTGGTCGGAAACAGATTCAAATAGCTTCCTCTTGCAACGCCCGCTTCGTTAACAATCTGACTGACAGAGGTGTTTTTATACCCCTGCTCCAAAAAAAGGCGAACGCATGCGGTCAGGATTTTCTTCCTTGTTTCGCTGCTGCTTCTTCGCAAATAAATCACCTTTCTATAAAAGTATTAGTATCCGTACTAATAATATCATCTCGAGAATGAAAAAGCAAGTGGTATTTGAGGTTTTTCTGCGTTGAATTGTGACATTTTCGTAAACGCTGCCTACTGCCATTACTCACGGAGCTTTATGGCTTCTTGGATACTTCCCGAAAAAGAAAAGCCGCCGTCGCTTGACAGCAGCCTTTTCGATAGCTTGTTATGCGCAAATCAGATCGCTTGAAACAATCTCCATAGCAGCTTTATGGATGTTATTCATCTTCTGCGCCCACAGCATTTGGTTTTCCGCTTTAAGCGCTTCCGTTACGCTCTCCTTTTCGGCAAGTTGTTTTACCAGCCGAGAAAACAGTTCCTTTGCCTGCTCGTTTTTGTCGGCAAGGTAATCGTTCAGCTTGCCGGTGGTCAGTAGCTCGGAATATCATACGCTAACCTCTAAGCCGAATATCTAATGATCATATTGTTGACTTAACAAATAGCTGATCAATTGAGCCAAATATTGTTTTATAATCACCCAACTTTTCAAAACCATATTTTTCGTATAGCCCTATTTCTCCGCTCAGGATATATACTTTTTCATATCCTAGCTCACGAGCATATAAAATTGCGCTTTGAATCATTAACTCCGATAGTCTATTACCACGGTATGGTTCATCAACAAAAACAAATCCTATAAATGGTGTAAACGGATATTCTTTTGGCAGCTCATCCTTTTCAGCCAATGTGCAAAATCCTGCCACTTTTCCATTTACACAAGCAACAAACACTCTTTCCCATGTATTAAAGTCATTGCTTTTCATTTTTTGAGCCAAATAAGGGCCCGCTTTCCACGAGCATTTTTCAGCCAAACAAATCGTTTCATTCCAATATTTATGTATTTGGGTCATACAATAAATTTCAGTCATTTATTCCCCTTATAAAAATTCCCATTTGTCGTATTGTAAGTATAGCACATAATCATAATTAGCATCAACACTACTCTCGGCAAGCTGCCATATATTCTGTCTGGTTAAATAAATTTAAAAGGATACGCCTCCTTACGAAGTGTATCCTTTGCCCGCTCTCATTCGTTTCACCATTATTTTTTGTAATCGAGAATTTCTTTTGCCAGGTACACCGGGCGGCGCTTGGTCTCAATGTAATTCTTGGCCAGGTACTCGCCGATGATGCCGATGGTAAACAGCTGCATACCGCCAAAGAAAACGATCAGAATCACCGTCTGGGTAAAGCCGTCTACCGCAATGTGCTCCGTGGCCTTGCGAATGAGGGTCACGATAAAGTAGATAATAGAAAAGGCAGTGGAAAGCAGCCCCAACACCGTTGCCAGCTTCAGCGGCGCGGTGGAGAAGGCCAAAATGCCGTTCCAGCCGTATTTCAGCAGCTTTTTGAACCCCCATTTGGTGGTGCCGCTGGCCCGCTCTTTGGCTTCATAAGGAATGTACTTGGTGTTAAAGCCCACCCAGCTGAACAGCCCCTTGGAAAAGCGGAAATACTCCGGCATTTGCAGCAGGGCGTCTCGCACGGTGCGGCGGAAGGTGCGAAAGTCGGAAGCACCGTCCACAAAATCCACCTCGCTCATATTGGTAGCCATTTTGTAAAAAGCGGATTTCACGGAGGTCATCAGCTTGTTCTCGTGCCGGGTCTCCTGAAAGGCGCACACGCAGTCCGTGTCCGGCTCTGCGTCCAGAATTTCTGTCATTTGCTTTACGATGGCCGGATCCTGTTGCAGGTCCGCGTCAATCAGGCTGATATACTCGCCGTCGCAGTGTTGCAGCCCGGCGTAAATAGCGCTCTCCTTGCCAAAGTTGCGGGAGAAGCTGACCACCCGAATGTTCTGCTGGCTTTGCCGGTGCAGTTCCTTTAGATTTTGCAGGGTCTTGTCCTTGCTGCCGTCGTTGACAAAGACGATCTCGTAATCGGATGGGTCGGGAAACACCTCGGCCACCGCCCGGGCAAAGGGAAAAATATTGTCCTGCTCGTTAAAGCAGGGTACGATCAGCGACAGGCGCATGGAAATTCCTCTCTTTCACAACAGATATAGTATCGTATCCAGTAATGAAGTCATTATAACACGCCCGGGGGAAATGTCAAGAGAACAGAAATGGGAAAAATCCCTCCGTTTTTTTGTTTTATCCCCTCAGTCAGCTGCGCTGACAGCTCCCCTTAATAAAAAATAAGGGGAGCCAAGTTATGTAGGGCTTGCCTCCCTTGTGTAAAGGGTGACTCCCCACGGTGTGGGGAGATGTCGCGCAGCGACAGAGGGGACGGGCACCAGTTAGGTGGTGGGTTCGCCATCGGCGAACGCGGAGGGATTGTTAGAAATCCTCTTATTTCCTCCCATGCAGCAGCGGCGACAGGGGTTTATAGATCCCGGCGCAAAGCGCAGCGCACAGCAGCCCCTTGGCAACGGTAAAGGGCAGGTTGAAGATAAAGAGCGCCTGCAAAATGCTCTTGGTGGCGGGCAAAATGGCCCGGTACATATCCAGCACCGCCGCCTGGGGAAAGCCCAGCACATTGTAGTAAAGCGGATAGATAATCCAGTAGTTGACCGGCACACTGATGAGCCCCATAATCACCGCAGACAGCACGGCGGCGGCCAGGGCGCCCCGCTTGGTTTTGTGCTTTTTATAGATCGCGCCGGCGGCAACGGACAGAACCGCCCCCAGCAGAAAGTTGGACAGCTCGCCCACATACATACTGGAGGACAGGGGCAGGTGGATCAGATTTTTGATTCCTGCCACCGCCACGCCTGCCAGCGGACCGTAGGCAAAGGCCGCCAGCAGCTCCGGCAGATCGGAAAAGTCCAGCTTAATAAAAGCGGGCATAATAGGAATGGGAAATTCCAAAAATTGCAGCGCAAAGGCAACGGCAGACAGCATGGCAATGCCGGTAAGCCGCCGGGCGGCGCCGGATTTTGAGGTGGATTTGGTGGTTTTTGAATTTGCGGTCATCTTTCTTACTCCTTTTGACCGTGGGCAAAAGAGAAACCCCGGCACATGGCGTACCGGGGCAATTTGGTTTGACAAGACCAACGGCGGCGCAGCACTGCGCCGTACCTTTCCTCTCATCCGGACTTACAAGGGAATACCTTGCTCACCGTCGGTGCCTGAATTCCACAGGCTCGGCCCGTTGCCGGGTTCGCAGACTTTCACTGCCGGTAGGGATTTGCACCCTGCCCCGAAAAGTATTTGTCACCTATTATTATATGCAAGCCTGGCCGTTTGTCAAGGGGCGGGGTTGACAAGGGGTGTAAAATAAAATAAAATCGAGGGAGAAACACTGGACCTGCCGGAGAAGGAGCCTGTTATGGATGCATATTTGACGAATAATTTGGAGCAGTCGGACGAATTGGCCTATGATGTGGCCGATTTGTTTAAGCTGTTTGCAGACAGCACCCGCATTCGCATTTTGGTGCTGCTGTTTGACCGGGAGTTGTGCGTAGGGGATATTGCCGCCAATTTGGAGATGAGCCAGACTGCCATCTCCCACCAGCTGCGTATTCTAAAGCAAAACCACCTGATCAAGTACCGCCGGGAGGGCAAGAATATGATCTATGCCCTGGCGGACGACCATGTAAAGACCATTATTAACTGCGCCATTGAGCACATTGAGGAGTAATATGAGCGAAAAAGAATTACACACCCACGGGACGGATTGCGCCTGCGGCCACAACCACCATCACCACGACGACGGCTGCGGCTGCGGTCACGACCACGCCCATGAAGACATTGACAAAAAGGCCTTTTTGCGCAAGCTTGTGCCGGGGCTTTTCTTCTTTTTGCTGGGCGCGGCGGTGGAGCATCTGATCCCCGGCAGCGAGAGCAGCACCCTGTGGCATTATGTTGAGCTGGCAGCCTTTGCCTTGTCGTATATTTTTGTGGGCTTCTCCATCTTGCGCGAGGCGGTGGAGGGCGTGCTGGCCAAGAACATTTTTAACGAAAATCTGCTGATGGCGGTGGCGTCTCTGGGCGCCTTTGCCATTGGGGAGTATTCTGAGGGCTGCGCCGTGGTATTGCTTTATACCGTGGGCGAATTTTTGCAAAGTCTGGCGGTGCAAAAGAGCCGCCGCTCCATTAAAGGTATGCTGGAGCAAAAGCCGGACACCGTGCGGGTACAAGCGAAAGACGGTCTGACGGAGGCGGCGCCGGAGACGGTGCAGCCGGGCCAAACCATTGTGGTGGAGCCGGGGGAGAAGATCCACCTGGACGGTACGGTGCTGGAGGGTAATGCGGAGGTGGACACCGCCGCCCTTACCGGCGAGAGCATCCCGGTATCCGTTGCCCCGGGTATGGAGGTGCTGGCCGGCAGCGTAGCCATTGACGGCGCGCTGACCATTCGGGTAGACAAGCCCTATGGCGACTCGGCGGTAGCCCGGGTGCTGGCGGCACTGGAGCACGCCCAGGACAGCAAAAGCCATACGGAAAAATTCATCACCCGCTTTGCCCGCATTTACACCCCCATTGTGTGCGGCATTGCGCTGGCGCTGGTGCTGATCCCGCCCCTGTTCTTCGGTGGCGACTGGCACGAGTGGATCTACCGTGGGTTGTCGGCTCTGGTGGTGTCCTGTCCCTGCGCCATTGTCATTTCCGTTCCCCTGTCCTTCTTCGGCGGGCTGGGCACCTGCTCCCGGGAGGGTATTTTGGTGAAGGGCGCCGATCATTTGGAGACCCTGGCTCGCTGCGATGTGGGTGTGTTTGACAAGACCGGCACCATCACCAGCGGCAAGTTTGAATTTGTGCGGTGCGAGTGCGTGCACTGCCATTGTATCGATAAGCACAACCACCGGGAGCTGCTGCGGATTATTGCCGCCTGCGAGCGGTTGTCTACCCACCCCATTGCCAAGTCCATTTGCCTGGCCTTTGGCCAGTTTGCCGATGACTGCGTGGTGACGGACGCCAAGAACTACGCCGGTATGGGCGTGTCTGCGGTGGTGGACGGCGTGCGCTACTATGCCGGGAATGAAAAGCTGATGCAAAAGATCGGTGTGCCCTTTACAGAAACGCAGCTGGTGGGCACCGCCGTGTACTGCTGCACGGACACGGAGTTCCTGGGCGACATTGTGTTTGCGGATATTATTAAAACGGACAGCCGGGAGGCCATTGACCGGCTGCACCGTATGGGTATGAAGCAGGCCATTATGCTCACCGGCGACCGAGCGTCCATTGCGGCGGATATTGCCGCCAAGGCCGGGCTGGACGGCTACTATGCCAAGCTGCTGCCGGAGGAGAAGGTGCAGCGGGTGCAGGCCTTGCAGCAGCAGGGCCACACGGTGCTGTATGCCGGCGACGGGATTAACGACGCGCCGGTGCTGGCAGCGGCGGATCTGGGCGTAGCCATGGGCGGCGCCGGAGCGGATGTGGCCATTGAGGCGTCGGATATGGTGATCCAGGGCGACTCCCTGAGCCAGCTGCCGGTGGGCGTGACCGTTGCCCGCAAGACCGTGGGCATTGCCCGGGAGAATATCATCTTTGCCATTGCGGTTAAGCTGCTGATCATTCTTGGCTGCGCCGTGGGTATTTTTGATGAGAACGCCATGTGGCTGGCGGTGTTTGGCGATGTGGGCGTGTGCCTGTTGGCGGTGGCTAACGCCCTGCGGGTGCTGCATATTCGCAAGAAGAAAAAGTAAAACATAAAAGCAATCGGATAAAACAAAAAAGGGACTGCTGGGCAGTCTCTTTTTCTTTTGCTTTTTATCCATCATTACCAAAAAATTCAGGGCGATTTTGTGCATATTTTTTCTTGACAAACGGCGGTGCGGGCGTTCTATTCTCTGTCAAGAGGAAAAGATGAAATTTTCTAAAAAATAGCAATTTTCACAAAAATTCGCGGTGTGGGATTTCTTCTCAAAAATGTTGAAAACTATGTGTAAAGGGTTAAAAACTCCTATGATTTTCAGTTTTCAACCGGAAAAATGCCCGATATTATGCGAAAAATGCCCAAATTTTCAACATTTTCCACCGTCTTTTCCACAATCTGTGGGCGCAAGGTCAATATACTGATTGTAGTGGCCGCATGGGCTGTCAAGGCTTTTTTATGCTCACAATTCACAAAATTCCGGTATATTTTTGGCATCTTTGCCACACACTAAATTCAGCAAACAGAAAGGACGAACAGCATGATCAAAGGCGTCAGCAAACAGGTGCTTGAGGTGACCAATCCGGAAAACCCGTATTTTGAAAAAATCGTGTTTTTTGTAAAACCCCAGTACGCCCGAGAGGACCGGGCTGTGCTGGAGCGAGAGGCCCATTCCCTGGCTGCCCGCGCCGGTCGGCCGCCCAGAGTGCGCCGTTCCAGGCGAGAGAAGTGGCACTTTGCCCTGCGCTGTCTGCTCAGTGCCTTGGCCGGGGTGGCGCTGTCCTTTTTGATCTACACACTGTGTTGAAAGGGTGATCTCTCATGACGATTTATAAGGCCGTGCGGAATTTCTTAACGGTGTTTGTGGTGCTGGCTGTGGCTGCCGGCGCCCTATGTATTGGCGGCGGGGTGTACTATGCGGTGCAGTCCGCTGTCAGCAGCCAGGTGCTCTCCAAGTTGGGATCCACCGGTGCGGAGGTGACCCGCGTGCAAAAGAAGCTCAAGGAACTGGGCTATTATAGCGGCGCAGCCGACGGTATTTACGGCAATGCCACCAAGGCGGCGGTCAAGGCGTTTCAAAAGAACTGCGGCATTACCGCAGACGGTGTGGCCGGACCAAAAACCCTGTTGTACCTGGGGCTGGGCGGCAGCAGCAGCGGCAACAGTACCGGGTATTCGGATGCGGATGTGGAGCTGCTGGCCAAGGTGATCAGTGCTGAGGCTCGAGGTGAATCCTATGAGGGTCAGGTGGCAGTGGGTGCCGTGATCCTGAATCGGGTGGCCCACCCCTCCTTCCCTAATTCCATCAGCGGCGTGGTGTACCAAAATGGGGCGTTCTCCTGCGTCAACGACTCCAACTGGTACGCCCCGGTGGCAGACAGCGCCAAGCGAGCCGCCACGGATGCCCTGAACGGATGGGACCCCTCCGGCGGTGCGGTGTATTATTTCAATGCGTCCAAAACCTCGGACAAGTTTATGCACTCCCGACCGGTGATCAAGGTGATCGGCAATCATAAGTTTTGCTCGTAGGGTAGGTAGGTTTATCCCTTCAGTCACTTCGTGACAGCTCCCCTTGCAACAAGGGGAGCCTTTTTATACTTTGCCCCCCTTGCAAAGGGGGGAGCGGCGTAGCCGCAGGGGGGATTGCGCCGGAGGCGAAAATGTAGGGCGCTTTTGCCGAATAATCCCTCCGTCTGCTCGCAAACTCGCAGCCACCTCCCTTGTTAAGGGCGGCAAAGAGGTATAAAATGTATATACAAAAAACCGACACCCTCGGGTGTCGGTTTTCTTTTGCGTTTCTTATTTGGTAAAGAAGGTGGTGAAGGCTTTGTACGCCATATATACATCAATTTTGGCAACGATCTCATAGGGTGCGTGCATGGAGAGCACCGGCACGCCTACATCAATCACATCTACATCCAAATTGGCAATATACATAGCCACGGTGCCGCCGCCGCCACCGTCAACCTTGCCCAGCTCGCCGCTTTGCCACAGTACGCCGTTTTCCTCCAGCAAGTTTTTGACAAAGCTCACATACTCGGCGCTGGCGTCGGAAGTGCCGCTTTTGCCGTGGGAGCCGGTAAACTTGGTGACCACCACGCCCTCGTTAATAAAGGAGGCGTTGTTCTTCTCAAAGGCAGAGGACCAAGTGGGGTCAAAGGCAGCGTTTACATCGGCGCTCAGGCACTTGGAGTTGCGCAGCACATCGCGCCCCTCGTAGCCCTCCAGCCGCGCCAAATCCTCAATAAAGTATTTCAGATAGCTGGAGTTCAGCCCGGTGTTGCCGTCGGAGCCGGTCTCCTCTTTATCTGTCAGCACGGTAATGCAGGTGTACTCCGGCGGCTCACTGACGCTGAGAATGGCCTGCAAGGCCGGATAGGCGCACACACGGTCGTCGTGGCCGTAGCCGCCGATCAGGGAGCGGTCAAAGCCCAGGTCGTCAACGGTAAAGGCCGGCACCAGCTCCAGCTCGGCAGACAGCAGATCCCGCTCCACAATGCCGTATTTCTCGTACAGTAAATTGAGGATATTGAGCTTCACCTTTTCGCTGGCTTTGTCGTCCTTAAAGGGGCGGGAGCCGATAACAATGTTCAGCTCTTCCCCTTTGATCAGCTCGTTGATCTTGCGGGTGTACTGCTCCAGCGCCAGGTGGGGCAGAATGTCCGTAATACAGAACTTGGGGTCGCCCGGCTCCTCGCCCAGACGCACATCTACATAGGTGCCGTCGTTTTTGCAAATGCGGCCGTGGAGGGACAGGGGAATGGCGGTCCACTGGTACTTTTTAATACCGCCGTAGTAGTGGGTCTTAAACAGCGCCAGCCCGTTGTCCTCGTACACTGGGCGCTGCTTTAAGTCAATGCGAGGAGAGTCAATGTGGGCAGCTGCAATGCGCACGCCGTCCTTAATGCTGCGCTTGCCCTTTACGCACAGGATAATGGCCTTGCCCCGGTTCATCTTATATACCTTGGCGCCCGGCTCCAGCTGGTCGCCGAATTCGTCAAAGGGCAGGAACCCGGCAGCCCGTGCCTGGTCCAGTGCCTGGGCAGCGGCCTCTCGCTCGGTTTTGCAGTGATAGAGAAAGTCCTTGTACCCCTCGCAAAAATCATCACATACGCCCAGCTCGGCGTCGTCCATAAAGTCTACGCCGTTCTCGCGCTTGTTGAACAGCAGCTCTTGCAGCTGCTGACCCTTGGTTTTTTCTTCACTCATAAGATAGCCTCCAGTATTCTGTCCACTTGGGATTTTATATCTCTGCCGTCATTGGTGACGGTGAATGTGCATTTCTCGGTGTAAAAGTCCGCCGCCGGTTGTGCCTGCATACGCAGCTGTGCCGCCGCCCGGTCTATGCCGTCCCGCTCCATAATTCGAGCCAGTCGGGTGTCCTCCGGCGCAGTCACCGCCAGAGTGTAGGCGCACAGGGCGTCCGCGCCGCTTTCAAACAGCTGGGGCGCGTCCAGCACCGCCGGTATCTTTGCTTGCTGCACACAGGCATCCAGCACCGCCGGATGGGTTACCTGATCCAGCTTTTTCGTAGCGGCAGGGGTGGCAAAGGCTTTGGCTGCCAAGGTTTTGCGGTCCAGGGCGCCGTCCTTGATGATCTCCTGCCCAAAGGCAGCCGCTAGGTCTTGCAGCAGGGGCGCGCCGGGGACGGTCAGCTGGCCATAGACCCGGTCGCAGTCCACCGGGTGCAGCCCGGCCTGTGCCAGCAGGCGGCACACATAGCCTTTCCCTGCGCCGGTAGGCCCGGTTACGCCGATAAGAAAAGGCTTGGTTAGGTCTAAAATGCGAAAGGCCGCTGCCCGGATCAGCCGGTTGTATACTGCCATACCCACCCCGGTTTTGCGGGGCATACGGGCGTAGACTTTTTTTGCGCCCAGTTCGTCCAGCCGCCGCAGGGCGTCAAACAGTTCTCGTGCCTGGCTTAGGTCGTCGGTGGCCTTGCCGTAGGGTACCTTGGGCACCGTCACCCGGTCTTCTTCATAGCACAGGGCGTAGCAGCCCGGTTGGCTGTTTACAAAGGCGGCGTAGGCGGCGCTGTCGCCGTTTACTAAAATCACCTGCGCCTTGGGGGCGTAGTGCTTGTATTTCATGCCGGGAGAGGCGGCGGTTTCGCTGTCTGCCATCTTTTCCAGCACCGCGGGAGCCACGGCAATGGGGCCGATCTCTGCCTCCAGCATTTCCTTGGTTACTGCGCCGGGGCGCAGCAGCGTTGGGGTAGGGGTCGCCAGGGTGATCACCGTGGACTCCACCCCGTAGGCGCAGTCGCCGCCGTCTACGATGGCAGCAATTTTGCCGTTCATATCCTCTTGCACATATTTGGCTCTGGTGGGGCTGGGCAGCCCGCTGGTGTTGGCGCTGGGGGCCGCTACCGGCACCCCTGCCAGTTGCAGCAGTCGGTGGGCCACCGGGTTCTCCGGCATACGCACCGCCACCGTGTCCAGTCCGCCGCTGACCACTTCGCCGATTTTATCGCTCTTGGGCAGGATCACCGTCAGCGGTCCGGGAAAAAAGCGGTCAAAAAGTTTTTTGGCTTTTTCCGGAATTTCCCGCACCAGTGGGGCAATGTCTGCTTTCTCTGCCACATGCACAATCAGCGGGTTGTCGCTGGGGCGGCCCTTGGCGGCGTAAATTTGTGCCACGGCGGTTTCGTTCAGGGCGTCGGCGCCCAGTCCGTACACCGTCTCGGTGGGAAAGGCCACCAGCTGCCCCTGCCGCAGCAGTTCCCCGGCCAGTGCCAGGTCTTGTTCTGTTGTTCCCAGTTGTTTGGTTTCCATACCTTGTGTCCTTGATTTGATTGGGGTTAATCCCTTAGGGGGTAGAATACCTCCGGTGCAATCCCTGTCTCATTCCTCCGCGGCGCTGAGTTTGGCTGCTGTATCGGCGGTGATCAGGGCGTCGATCAATTCGTCCAGATCGCCGTTTAAGATTTGTTCCAGTCGATAAAGAGTCAGGTTGATCCGGTGATCGGTGACCCGCCCCTGGGGGTAGTTATAAGTGCGGATCCGCTCGCTGCGGTCGCCGGTGCCTACCTGGCTTTTCCGTTCGCCGGCAATGGCGGCGTCGTGCTTGGCCTTTTCTGCGTCATACAGTCGGGCGCGCAGCACTTTCATGGCCTTGTCTTTATTTTTATGCTGGCTGCGCTCGTCCTGGCACTCCACCACCGTGCCGGTGGGCAGGTGGGTAATGCGAATGGCGGAGGAGGTTTTGTTGATGTGCTGCCCCCCTGCGCCGGAGGAGCGGAAGGTGTCGATCTGCAAGTCCTTAGGGTCCAGCTCAAAGTCCACTTCCTCCGCTTCCGGCAGCACCGCAACCGTTACGGTGGAGGTGTGAATGCGACCCTGACTCTCCGTTTCCGGCACCCGCTGCACCCGGTGCACCCCGCTTTCAAACTTAAAGCGGGAGTAGGCGCCGTCGCCGTCAATGGAAAAGCTGATTTCCTTGTATCCGCCCAGTTCCGTGGCGTTCTCAGACAGAATTTCGCTCTTAAAGCCCTTTTGCTCCGCGTACATACTATACATACGGTACAGCACCCCGGCAAACAGGGCACTTTCGTCGCCGCCGGCGCCGCCGCGGATCTCAATAATTACATTTTTGTCGTCGTTGGGATCCCGGGGCAGCAGCAAAATCTTCAACTGCTCTTGCAGCTGTTCCAGCGCGGCCTCGCTGTCTTTCAGTTCTTCTCTTGCCAGATCGCACAGCTCCGGGTCGCTTTCGCTTTGCAGCAGCTCTCGGGCTTCTTCCGCCGCCGTCTTGGCGGTTTTGTAGCGGGCAAAGGTCTCTACCACCGGGGTTAAGTGCTTTTGTTCTTTCATCAGGGCGGTGTAGCGGCTGATGTCTGCTACCACCGCCGGGTCGCACAGGTCTGCGGCGATCTTGTTGTACCGTTCTTCTACACGGCTGAGTTTTTCAAACATAAGCGTCTCCTTTTATATGTATTATATAATGAAAAGGAGACGGGCTACCCGTCCTGTACCACCCCGCGGATCAGCTTTTTCGCCTTGATCCGGGGCAGCAGCACCTCGCGCCCGCAGCCGGTGCATTTTAATTTGTAGTCTACGCCCAGGCGGGTCACTTCAAAGATCGCGCACCCGCAAGGGTGTGGCTTTTTCATTTTGACCCGATCGTGCAGTTGTAATTCCATGGGGCTCTCCCCTCGTTTATTCTTGTTTACAGTATAGCACCTTTTGGCCGATTTTACAACATATCCGCCTATCGACAGGCATATATTTATAGCACAGGCAATTCGGAAAGGCGTGAGAACATGGAATTCTACCCGGAGGGAATGAATGCAGAACTGGACCGGCAATTTACTACACCGGAGGCGCTGCGCCGGGCGATGATGCAGGGATCCATACTGGAGAGTCGGGTGCTGCTTTGTGACCGGGAACATAATCTTCATGTGGACCTGGGTGCCATGCGAGGGATCATTCCCCGGGAGGAGGGCGCCGTAGGAATCGACGACGGCACGGTGCGGGATATTGCCCTGATTTCTAAGGTTGGCAAGCGGGTATGTTTTTCAATTTTAGGCTTTCAGCGGGAGGACGACGGCCCCTTTACCGCTATTCTTTCCCGCCGGGCGGTGCAGCTGCGGTGCAAGGCGGAGTTTTTGGACACTTTAGAGCCGGGCGACGTGATTCCTGCCCGGGTGACCCATTTGGAGAAGTTTGGCGCGTTTATTGATGTGGGGGCGGGGCTGAACGCCCTGATCCCCATTGATATGCTTTCGGTCAGCCGCATTGACCACCCCCGTGCCCGCCTGCGAGAGGGACAGGAACTGCGGGTGGTGCTGCGCAGCCGAGAGCCGGATAAGCTGACTTTTAGTCTAAAAGAGCTGCTGGGCACCTGGCAGCAGAATGCAGCGGGCTTCTCCTCCGGTGAGACGGTGCCCGGCGTGGTGCGTAGCGTAGAGCCTTACGGCGTGTTTGTAGAGTTGACTCCAAATTTGGCGGGTCTGGCAGAGCCCAGCGCCGCTTTGGAGCCGGGTCAGCCGGTGGCTGTGTATGTGAAGTCTATTTTGCCGGAGAAAATGAAGATCAAGCTGGTGGTCGTAGAGGCCTTTGACCCGCCGGCACCGGTAACGCCCCTGACCTACTATATGGACGGCACCCGCATGGACCGTTGGGTGTATTCCACCCCCACCGCCCCTCGCCAAACCGTCACAGACTTTGCCGCCCTGCGATCACAAGAAAAAAGCACCCTTTAAGGGTGCTTTTTTTGTAGGATGTTCTGTATATAATGCGTTTCGATTTATTCCCTTTCGGCGCGGGGAGATTTGCGCTTATTTGATATACCGAATATCGTTGCCCACCAGTACCAGACGGGAATAGGCGCCGGCGATGCGGGAGGTGATGCGCTGGTCGTATTTTTGCGCCAGCTCGTCAAAGCCCAGGTTGGTGCTGATGACGGTGGGGCGGCTGCAAAGAATGCGGGTGTTGATGATATTGTACAGGCAGGCCACGGTATAGGCAGAGGTGTACTCGGTGCCCAAGTCGTCCAGGATCAGCAGGTCCGTATGGAGCACCCGCTCCTCCGTATATTGCAGGTTGCCGGTGCGGCCGAAATTCTCATTTTGCAGGTCGGACAGGATGTTGTAGGCGGTGCCGTACTCTACGGACAGGCCCCGACCGATGGCAACATTGGCAATGGCCAGGCTCAAGTGGGTTTTGCCCAGGCCGGTCTGACCCATCAGCATCAGGTTGGCCGGCTCCCGCAAAGATACCCGCTGGGCGTAGCGATGGCAGGCCTCGGCGATCTTATCCGCTTTCGCCCGGGGCGAAATGCCGTTGTCCTCCGCCGTCTCCGGGTAATAGTTGGTGTCAAAACTGTCAAAGGTGCAGCTGTCCAGGGGTGCCAGGCGGCGAATGGCCTCCCGCTGCAAGTCCTTGAGCAGTTCGCGCTGGCAGGTGCACATTCGGTCACCTACATAGCCGGTGTCCTTGCAGGTGGGGCACTGGTAGTGGTGGGCCAGAGCGTCCGGCGCATAACCGGCAGCCACCAGCAGCCGCTCCTTTTCCCCTTGCAGGCGCAGGCTTTCCGCTTGCAGCTTGTCGATCTCCGCCTTCGCGTCTTTGGCAAAGAACGCCTTGGAGATGGAAAAGCCCACTTGCCGCAGCTGATTTTGAATTTCCTCCAGCCGGGGGACCTTGGCGCTGACCTCTGCCAAAGTGGCGGCGGTGTGCAGCTCGTCTTCTTCCCGGCGGCGATCCAGCCGGTTCAGCGCTTTTTGGTAAAGATCGGAACTATACATAGCTTCTCCTTAGAACTTAATATCCGTATTATTCATGGTGTCTCTCTTGATCTGCTCCAGGTCGTAAGAGGGCTTGCCTTGCAGGCGGCCGTCGGCTTTTTTGGCCTTGGCGGCGGTAAAACTCTGTTGCTGCTCCTGCACCTGGGCGGGGGTGGTCAGCCCCTCTTTTTTCCACCGGCGCAGCACGCTGTCCATATACTTCAGCGATGGCTTGTCGGCGTTCTCTTTCATAATATCGCAGGCCAGTTGCAGCATATCTTCGCTAAAATCCCGACCCCAGTCTGCCACCATTTGGCGCTGGCGGGCGGTGGGCGACCGATGGCGAATGCCGGTCGTGGCGATCACCTTGTCCCACAGCTTGTCCGTACCGCTTAGGTACAGCAGCTTTTCGTCTGCGTCCGCCACGGTGCGCACCCCGTCCTCGGACCAGGAGTTGGCCATTTTGTTAATGTAGGCAAGGTTGATGGAGCGGCCCTTTTCTTTTTCGCCACGGTAATAGCCCAGGAGCATCAGGATCACTTCCGGCGGCAGCTCGTAGTAGATGTGCATATTCACCAGCATTTCCTGTTCGGCAGTGCTGATGGTGCGCCCCAGCACGGTTTGCGCCTCGGTCAGCAGATCGGACAGGGCACTGTTTTCCCGGCACAGGGTCACAATATCCCGCGGGGTCAGCCGGGGCGGAGACAGGGTCTCTTTTTTCGGCTTTGGCGGTTCCGCTACCGGCGGGTGCACGGTCAGGCCGGCCGGTGCGCCCATAGTGGGGGGTACTTTTGTCATAACCGGGATCTGTACTGTGCTGGGCTCGGCAGGCGCAGGGACTGCCGGCCGGTCGCCGCTTTGCAGCAGACCTTCGGCCACCCAAAAGTCCATAATGCTGTCGGCGTCCCGCTCCGGGATACCCAGCGCGCCGGCCAGCTCCCGGGTGCTGAGACTGCCGCCGTGGCGCAAAAGAAGCAGCAGCGCCTGGAGTTGGTAGGCGCTGGCCAGTTTTAAGTAACGATCGGCCACGCAGGTGGGCACGGTAAACACGCCGTCCGTCCACAGCGGGCCAAAGGGGGGAATGGTGTATTGCATAGGTGGAATTTTCCTCTTTTCTGCGCCGGTGGCGCTCTGCTTTTTATTGTAGCAAATCCGCGCTCCCTTGTAAAGCCGCAAGATATGGCGGTGCCGTTAAATTCGGCCACAAGCGGGGTGGGGTATGGTGTGCAAAATGGGGTGCGCTTCTGCGCGCACCGGCACGCACGCGGGCACCGCAACAGTCCCCCCGGACTGTTGCTACCCTGACGGGTTGCCCTGTTAGAGTCTCGCAATATTATAGAACAAAGAAAGCAAGGCAAAAAGCCTTGCTTTCTTTATTGGAGCGGATTACGAGACTCGCCCGGTGCGCTTCTGCGCGCACCGGCACGCACGCGGGCATCGCAATAGTCCCCCGGACTGTTGCTATCCTGACGGATTGCCCTGTTCGAGTCTCGCGCAAAGATACTACGAACAAAAAAGCACAAGGCGAAATGCCTTGTGCTTTTTGTTGGAGCGGATTACGAGACTCGAACTCGCTACCTCCACCTTGGCAAGGTGGCGCTCTACCAGATGAGCTAAATCCGCAAACGATAGTGTTATTATACTCAGCAGGGGCGGGTTTGTCAAGCCCTTTTTTTGCCGATGGGAATAAAAAGTGCCGCCCTCTTGTGGGCATAACGATCGGCACCACAACATATAGGTAAGAAGTGGGGTTTCTCTAAAGAATTTGCCGATATAGTTGCGTACCGGGGCGATCCGTGTTAAAATGAGGGAAGAACCGGGCAGCATTACCGAAGGGAGGTGGCGCCGTGAAGCCGTATAATTACTTTGACGACGAGGAAGAACAGCCGCAGTCGTCTGCGCAGGTGCGCTTGGCTCAACTGGTTGCTGCCTTGCAAGTGAACGGCGCCAAGCTGCGCCGCACGGTGCGCCGGGACGAAGAAATCGTAGAAGAACTGCGGGACTATCCCAACCTGCGCCGGGCTGCGCTGAAGTGGCTGGCGGTGGCGCTGTTTGTGCTGGCAGTGGTGATTGCCATTATCTCCTTTGCCGTGTCTCTGCACAACCAGAGCAAGTGGAACGAGCGTTTTTGCGATCAGGCGGGGCAGGTGTGCACCGATTATATCGCCAAGTACGGCGCTTGCCGCTGGGAATCTATGGACGAGCGCTACGGCAAGAAAATGGCACGAATGACCGGCGTGTCTTATCTGCGGCGGATGGATTTTAACGGCGACGGTCGGGATGAACTGCTGATCTGCTATTTGGAAAAGGGCCTGTATTTTTTTGATATTTGGGGCTTTGACGGCAAGAACCTCAGCAAGTTCTACTCCGCCAACGCCTGCTATGCCACCGGCGATGGCAAGCTGGGCAGCTGGGTGGTACTGTACCACACCGGGCGCCGCTACCAGGTGGGGGTGTGCGACCCGCAAAAACCCACGGAAGTGACCCTGTATGCCATGCGGGGCAAGAAATTCAAAAAGGCCGGCAGCTGCCAATATAATGTAGATACCGGCGTGTTTTCCCAAAATGACAAGCCCAATACCGAGGATTTTGAGCGGCTGCAGCTGTCCTGTATTCGGGAGACCCGGGCAGAGGTGCTGGTGGATACGGTGACCGCCGCCATGGAGGAATTCAACACCAAGACCACGGCGGAGATTGAGGCCAGCCTGCCGGATGCCACGCTGAAAAAGCAAGCCTACTATGATGTGGTAGACGATCTGAACCGTCAGTACGGTTCCGCCACCTACAAGACCGAGGGCGGTATCGGCTATGTGGACGGCCTGGCTGTGGTGGAAGAGATTGATTTTGACGGCGACGGCAACAAGGAGCTGCTCACCGTCTATCGCCGTCAGGTGAAAAAGACGGAGAAGAACGACTGGACCGGGGAACAGACCCTGATCAATGTGCCGGTATACAGCCTGCGGGTGTACAACTGGAACGGCAGCATCGCCAAGTGCATTTTTACCCGGGATCAGATTTGCCAGCCCTTTACAGATGATGAGGAAACGGCCCAAAACACCCAGTTCTATATCCTGCGCAAAAGCGGCAAAAAGACGGACTTGTGCTTCAATGCCTATCGGCGGGAGAGCCAGTCGGTGTATACGGCGGCCTCTCGGATCTTTCGGCTCAAGGGCGAGCAGTTCTCTGTGGTGTATGACGCGAAGATGGAGTACGAGTACGGCTACAAGACCTATTATCTGGACGGCGAAAGTGTGTACGAATCCACCTTTAACACCAAGGGCTATACTGTGCCGTACTTTATGAACGACGCCGGGTACGATGCGGGCGTGTTTACCGTGGTGTACCTGTCCGGCGACAAGACCCACCAGGACGCCATCCGCAGCCGGGTGAGCACCGTGGAGCAGCATATCCAGTCGCTGAACGACGAATATGTGCCGGAGCGGCTGCAAAATGTGAATTAACATCGGGTTTGCAGCGCATGTAGGATGGCAGATTGCCCCACTTACCATCGGCGGATACAGACCCTGCCGCAGGATTTGCGAGCGGTGACGACAAAAAAGAGGCTTGAACATTGTGTTCAAGCCTCTTTTTGCGCTCTTTAATCCATCACACGTTCAGGTGCAATTCTTCGATTTTATCCCGCACTTTCAGCCAGTCGCCAAAGGCGGCTTCTTTGTTATTGGGGTTGCGGAGAATGGCCGCCGGGTGGTAGGTGCCCATAAACAGGGTGCCGTTTTTGTCGATAAATTCGCCGTGCTGGCGGGTGACTCGGAAGTCCTTGTCAATCAGCCGCTGGGCGGCAATGCGCCCTACGCAGATCACCAATCGTGGGCGAATGATCTTAAATTGCTCCCGCAGCCAATGCAGGCAGGCCTCCTGCTCCTCCGGCTTGGGGTCCCGGTTTTTAGGCGGGCGGCACTTGACCATATTGGCAATGTACACATTTTTCTCCCGGCTCAGGTCAATGCTCTCCAGAAATTGATCCAGCAGCTTGCCGGAGCGACCCACAAAGGGCTGGCCTTGCAGGTCCTCGTTCTCTCCCGGTCCTTCGCCGATTAGGAGAATGTCTGCCGCCGGGTTGCCTACGCCAAAGACCACCTGGGTGCGGGCCTTGCACAGTTCGCATTCGGTGCAGCTGAGGCAGTGGGTTTTCAGTTCGTCTAATGTCATTTTTATCACCTTGCTCATTGTACCAAAATAATGGTTGAAAAACAATAAAAAAAGGTATAAAATATGTGCGTAAGCGAGAATTACAACTTTTTGGAGGTTTTATCATGGACAATCAAGTGACTGTTGAGATTTCTGCCCGCCATGTACATCTGAGCCAGGCAGATCTGGAGACCCTGTTCGGCAAGGGCTATGAGTTGACGGTGAAGAAAATGCTGTCCCAGCCCGGCCAGTATGCCAGCAACGAGCGCGTGCGCGTGGTCGGTACCAAGAGCGAGTTCCCGGCTGTGTCTATCCTGGGCCCGGTGCGTAAGGCCACCCAGGTGGAGTTGAGCCTGACGGACGCCCGCTCCATTGGTGTGACCGCCCCGGTGCGGGAGAGCGGCGATATTGCCGGTTCCGGCGCCTGCAAGCTGGTGGGCCCTGCCGGTGAGGTGGAGCTGACCGAGGGCGTGATCGCTGCCAAGCGCCATATCCACGCCACTACGGCAGACGCAGAGCGTATGGGTCTGGAGAATGGCCAGATCGTTAGCGTAGAGATTCCCTCTGCCAACGGCCGTAACCTGACCTTTGGCGATGTGGTGGTGCGTGTGTCTGACAGCTATGCCCTGGCTATGCACATTGACACGGACGAGGCCAACGCTGCCGGTATGGCACCCAATACCCCCGGCACGATTATTAAATAAGTATAGGTATTAGGTAGTAAAAAAGAGCACCTGTGTGGGTGCTCTTTTTTATATGGAAAATGCGGGCGACGGATCGGTTGCCTTTGTGCCGCCCCTACGATCGGCGAGAGCAAGCCCCCGCCCTACGAAAATCTTGCAACCGCTATGCCTCCATTGAAAAGGGAGAGGGACCGCCGTTAGGCGGTGGAGGGATTGTGCGCCGTTAGGCGATGCGGGAATTAGCACAGCGGCTGCCCTGTGGTTTGATTTCATTTCTTGAGTATTTTATTGGAATTTTTATTTGCTTTTGGTGTGCAAGGCTCCGGGCGTGGTTCGTCCAATTCCCAGGGAAGTTTTATGTTCTTTACGGAAATTGTAAAGTATCTTCCGGTTTGCTCGTTTGGGGAGGCAAAACCGTTGGTGATCACAACGCTTAAAGGAAAGTGGTCATTAATTTCAAATTTGTGTCCTGTTGATGCGATGCTTCCACAAACGGTATAATCAATGCTGATATAATCTATGGCATTGTCTGTCTCCACAGAAAGCGTTTCATCCGGTTTGGCGATATCTACCTCAAATTCACTTAAAAAAGCAGATAATTTTGGGAATTTATCTTTTGCTTGTGCGTAAAAATTGCGGCAATATGCGCAGTTGCAAAGCGTATGGATCTCATAATATTTTTTGGTTTTTTCGGTGTCGACAGAAAAAACATAGTCAGCCTTTTGAATGGTTGTCATAGGCACACCTCGTTTTTTGCTATGCGTGCAGTTGGAAATATCGTGAGTGGCAAATTTATATCGGTACATCGTAGGGGCGGATATTATCCGCCCGCTTTTTTTGTGCGTTTATCCCCCCAGTCACTTCGTGACAGCACCTAACCGGTGCCCGTCCCCTCTGTCGCTGCGCGACATCTCCCCACACTGTGGGGAGTCACCCCTTGATAAAAACAAGGGGAGCCAAATTTCGTCGGCGGTGGAGGGATTGCACCGATTGCCGTATTTATTTCACAAACCGGTCGATGGCGTCGGACAGTTCGGTGAGCATTTCCGTATCGCCGTCCTCCACGGCGTGAACGATACAGTGCTCCAGGTGGTCCTTGAGGATCACCTTGCCAGTGCTGTTTAAGGCGGACTTGACTGCCGCCAGCTGCACCAGCACCTGGGAGCAATCCTCGCCGTCCTCTACCATTTGCTTCACCTTTTGCAGGTGGCCGATGGCCCGGGCCAGTCGATTGACCACCTCCCGGGTATGGGTGTGGTCGTGATTGTGATTATGCGCCGAGGTGGGTGCGTGTTTTTCGTCCATAGGCGTCAGATCTTTGCCAGGGCCTGTTCCAGGTCTGCCAAAATGTCGTCAATATCCTCAATGCCTACGCTCAGGCGTACCAGATCCGGGCGCACGCCGCAGGCCTCCAACTGTTCGTCCGTCAGCTGGCGATGGGTGGTAGATGCCGGGTGCAGGCAGCAGGTGCGAGCGTCTGCCACATGGGTGACGATGGCTGCCAGCTTCAGGCTGTCCATAAAGGTGGTGGCGGCTGCACGGCCGCCCTTGACCCCAAAGCTCACCACGCCGCAGGTGCCGTGGGGCATATACTTCTGCGCCAGATCGTACTGGCGATCGCCCTCCAGCATGGCGCACTCCACCCAGGTCACCGCCGGGTGCTGCTTTAAGTAGGCTGCCACTTTCTTGGCGTTCTCGCAATGGCGGGGGATCCGCAGGTGCAGGCTCTCCAGCCCCACATTCAGCAGGAATGCCTCGTTGGGGCTTTGTACCGCGCCCAGGTCCCGCATCAGCTGCACCACCGCCTTGGTGATGTAGGCGCCCTTGCCGAATGCCTCGGTGTAGGTAATGCCGTGATAGCTGTCGTCCGGGGTGGTCAAGCCGGGGAACTTGTCATTTTGGGTCCAGTCAAAGTTGCCGCTGTCCACAATGGCACCGCCAACGGTGGAGGCGTGGCCCTCCATATACTTGGTGGTGGAGTGGGTTACAATGTCGCACCCAAAGTCAAAGGGGCGGCAGTTGATGGGGGTGGCAAAGGTGTTGTCCACGATCAGCGGCACACCGGCCTTGTGGGCTACCCGGGCGAACTTTTCAATATCCAAAATCTCCAAGCTGGGGTTGGAGATGGTCTCACCAAAAATAGCCTTGGTATTGGGGCGAATGGCTGCCGCCAGCTCCTCCTCCGTGGCGCTGGGCGACACAAAGGTAAAGTCAATGCCCAGCTTGCGCAGGGTCACATTAAACAGATTGTAGGTGCCGCCGTAAATGGCGGTAGAGCTGACAATGTGGTCACCGGCGCCGGCAATGTTAAAGATGGCGTAAAAGTTGGCCGCCTGGCCGCTGCCGGTGAGCATACCGGCCACGCCCCCCTCCAGCATAGCGATCTTGGCCGCCACCGTGTCGCAGGTGGGGTTTTGCAGTCTGGAGTAGAAGTAGCCGCTTTTCTTTAGGTCAAACAGGTCGCCCATCTCCACGCTGGAGTCGTATTTATATGTGGTGCTTTGCACAATAGGCACCACCCGAGGCTCGCCGTTTTTGGGGCGGTAAGCCCCCTGTACACAAATCGTTGACAGTTTCATATCTTTTCCATCTCCGTTAAATTCATATTTTTTTTGCCTTAGGCGTCCTGCCCCAGGAAGTGGGGCATCATCGCCGGGCCGTTCTCCATATAAATGCCGGTGGCCTTAGCGGTCTCCTCATTGATGGTGTCTACCCCCGTCTTGGGTGCGGACTTTTGGTACAGCAGGTAGGGCACCGGGTCGCTGGCGTGGGTGCGGGTCACAATGGGGGTGGGGTGGTCCGGCAGCAGCAGGATCTTGTAATCCTCGTACTGTTCCAGTCCCTCTTCCAGAATGGGCAGTACCCGGCTGTCGATCATCTCAATGGCTTTTACTTTGTTTTCCGGTTCGTTGCGGTGGCCGCACTCGTCCGGCGCCTCAAAGTGCACATACACCAGATCGTTGCGCGTCAGCAGATCCAGCGCCGCCTTGGCTTTGCCCTCAAAGTCGGTGTCAATATAACCGGTGGCGCCGGGCACTTCTGCCACTTCCATGCCGGCGCAGTTGGCAATGCCCTTGAGCAGGTCTACGGCAGAGACCATACCGCCCTTGATGCCGTACAGCGCCTCAAAGGGTCGGAGCGCCGGGCGCTTGCCCTCGCCCCACAGCCAAATGCAGTTGGCCGGGCGACGACCGGCAGCCACGCGGGCCTTGTTCACCGGGTGGTCCTTTAGCAGATCAAAGGACTTTTCCATCATCTCCAGCAGAGGGCGCGCCGTCTTTGCGGTGGAGAGATGGGGGCCGATTACCTTGCCGGTAATGTCATGGGGTGGGGTCATATTGCCCAGCTCTGTGGTGCCGCCGTGCCAGATCAAACAGTGGCGGTAAGATACGCCGGTGTAAAAATCATATTCTCCGCCGCCAAAGGCTGCCTGTACCGCTTCTATCAGCTGGCGAGCCTCCTCAGTGGAAATATCGTCGGCGCAGTAGTCCTCGATCACCTTGTCGGCAAAGGGCTCACCCTTGTCACTGAGGGTCACCAGGTTGGTGCGCAGGGACACATCGCTGTCTTTCATATCAATGCCGATGGAGGCGGCCTCCAGCGGGCTGCGCCCGGTGTAAAATCGGTGGGGGTCAAAGCCCAGCACGCTCATATTGGCTACATCGGAGCCGGGCTTCAGTCCCGGCGCTACGGTGCGCACCAGCCCTACCTCCGCCTTGGCGGCCAGGGCGTCGATATGGGGCTTCTTTGCCACCATCATGGGGGTTTTACCGCCCAGGGCGGGCACCGGGTAGTCTGCCATGCCGTCGCACAGCACTACAACATATTTCATACGGATCCTCCTGAAAAGCCTATGCCGCCTGCGAGAGCAGACGGCGGCTGAAATTGCACTTATTTGAAGTATTTAACGCCGGACTCAAAGATCTGCATATCCTTGTTAAAGGGTACATTCTTGTATAGATTTTCGCCCTTGCGTTCGCAGTGACCCATTTTGCCCAGCACGCGGCCGTCCGGGGAAGTAATGCCTTCCACCGCCCATACGGAGCCGTTGGGGTTAAAGGGCATATCCGTGGCCACATTGCCGTCCGGGTCCACATACTGGGTAGCGATCTGGCCGTTCTCCGCCAACCGGCGCAGGGTGGCCTCATCTGCTACGAACCGGCCCTCACCGTGAGAGATGGGCACGGCAAACATGTCGCCTGCCTGGGTGCCTGCCAGCCACGGGGATTTGGTGCTGGTGACCCGGGTGTAAGCCATTTGGCTGATATGGCGGCCAATGGTATTAAAGGTCAGGGTTGGGTCGTTCTCCTGAATGTTCACAATCTTGCCGTAGGGCACCAGACCCAGCTTGATCAGCGCCTGGAACCCGTTGCAGATACCCAGCATTAAGCCGTCGCGGCAGTTGAGCAGCTCAGTGACCGCCTCGGCCACCGCCGGGTTGCGGAAGGTGGTGGCAATGAACTTGCCGGAGCCTTCCGGCTCGTCACCGCCGGAGAAGCCGCCGGGCAGCATCACGATCTGCGCCTGCTTAATTTCCTCCACCATCTTCTCAATGGTCTCGTTAATGGCGGCAGGGGTCAAGTTGCCTACGACTAAGATATGGGGGTCCGCACCGGCCTGTTCAAAGGCGCGGGCAGTGTCTACCTCGCAATTGGTGCCGGGGAACGCGGGAATGAATACCCGGGGCCGCGCCACCTTGTTTTGGCTGACGAAAATGGAGCGCTCTTTATAGAGCGGCACATCCTCCACCGTCGCGCTCTTGCCGCTGTCTGTGGGGAACACGCTCTCCAGCTTGCTGCTCCAGGCGGCAATCAGTTCGTCCGCGGTCAGCACATCGCCGTCCAAAATAAAGATGCCGTTGCCGTTGACGGTGCCCAGGGCGGTGGCATAGGGTGCCAGGCTGTCGGCCAGGACGCCATCCTCGGGGATTTCTACCACAAAGCTGCCCTCATAGGGCGCAAACAGGGTGGCAGCGTCCAACCCTTGGGCAAAGGTAAAGCCCAGTTTGCTGCCGAAGGCCATCTTACACACGGCGGCAGCGGCGCCGCCCTCTTTCACCACAGCGGCAGAGAGAACGGACTTGTCCTGCACGCCGGCGCAAACCGCCTGCATCAGGGCCATAGCGTTTTTGTAATCCGGCAGACCGGTGGCCTCATTTACCGGAATTTGCAGCAGATACACTTTGCTGCCCGGGTGCTGCAGCAGGGCGGTGCCGGTGTGAGATGCCTTGCTCATACCCACGGCGAAGCTCACCAAGGTAGGCGGTACATCCAGTTCGTTAAAGGAGCCGCTCATAGAGTCTTTACCGCCAATGGAGGGGGTGCCGTACCCGGCCTGTGCGGTCAGGGCGCCCAGCAGGGCGGCAGCGGGCTTGCCCCAGCGCTCCGGCTTGTTGCCCAGGCGCTCAAAATATTCCTGGAAGGTGAGCCGTGCTTCTGCCGGGTCGCAGCCCACGGCAGCCAGTTTCGCAAGGCTCTCCGTTACTGCAAAGGCGGCGGAATGGAAGGGGCTCCAGCGAGATACGCCGGGGATAAAGCCGTAGGCCATCACCGTAGCGTCGTCCGTTTGGCCGTGTTCCAGGGGCAGCTTGGCCACCATGGCCTCCTCCGGGGTCAGCTGGTACACGCCGGCGTAAGGCATATTTACCGTGGCGGCGCCGATGGAGGAATCGAACCGCTCCACCAGTCCCTTTTGGGAGCAGACTTCCAGTCGGCGCAGATTGGCTTTCAGCGCAGCGGACAGGGACAGCCCTTGCAGCTCTGCCGGTACGGTATGTAAATAGTTTTTGCTCTCATCAATGGGGGCAATGGACGCGGTGGCGTGCTGGGTCACACCGTTGGTGTTCAGGAAATCCCTGCTGATGTCCACGATCTTGTCGCCACGCCAAGTCATTTCCAGTCGATTGTTGTCCGTGACCACGGCCACCGGGGTGGCCTCTAAGTTCTCTTTATAAGCTGCGGCAATAAAGGCGTCCACATCCTTGGGATCCAGCACCACAGCCATGCGCTCCTGGCTCTCGGAGATGGCCAGCTCTGTGCCGTCCAGCCCCTCGTACTTCTTGGGTACCTTGTCCAGATCCACGGTCAGGCCGTCTGCCAGCTCGCCGATGGCTACACACACACCGCCGGCGCCAAAGTCGTTGCAGCGTTTAATGCGGGTGGATACATCCTTGTTGCGGAACAACCGCTGAATTTTGCGCTCGGTGGGAGGATTACCCTTTTGCACTTCGGCGCCGCAGGTCTCGATAGATTCGGAATTGTGGGCCTTGGAGGAGCCGGTGGCGCCGCCGCAGCCGTCACGGCCGGTGCGCCCGCCCAGCAGCACAATGATATCGCCGGGCGTAGGACACGCCCGCACCACATTCTCTTTGGGAGAGGCGCCGATCACTGCGCCGATCTCCATACGCTTGGCCACATACCCGGCGTCGTACAGCTCGGTGACCTGGCCGGTGGCCAGTCCGATCTGGTTGCCGTAGCTGCTGTAACCTTGGGCAGCGCCGGTCGTGATCTTCCGCTGGGGCAGCTTGGCCTCCAGGGTGTCTGCAAAGGCGGTGGTGGGATTGCCGGAGCCGGTCACCCGCATGGCCTGGTACACATAGGCGCGCCCGCTCAGCGGGTCGCGAATGGCGCCGCCCAGGCAAGTGGCCGCGCCACCGAAGGGCTCAATCTCCGTGGGGTGGTTGTGGGTCTCGTTCTTAAACTGCACCAGCCACTGCTCGGTCTTGCCGTCCACCGTTACCGGTACTTCAATGGAGCAGGCGTTGATCTCCTCGCTCTCGTCCAGATTGTCTGCCTTGCCTTGTGACTTCAGATATTTGGTGCCGATGCAGGCCATATCCATCAGGCAAATGTCTTTGTTTTTGCCGGCATACAGGGCGCCGCGCATATCCAGGTACAGGCGCAGGGCGTCCTCCACTGCGGCGGCGTACTTGCTTTCCTCCACGGTGATCTTGTCCAGCTTGGTAGAAAAGGTGGTGTGGCGGCAGTGGTCGGACCAGTAGGTGTCAATCACTTTCAGCTCCGTTAAGCTGGGATCCCGGTGTTCTTCGTTCTTAAAGTAGTCCCGCACCCACTTTAGGTCCTCCACACTCATGGCAAAGCCCATTTGGCTGTGGTAAGCGGCGATTTCGTCATCGCTCTTGGCGATAAAGCCGGCAATGCGCGCAATGTCCGCAGGTACATCGGCAGTCAGATCCAGGCTCTCCGGTTTGGCAATGGTGGCCTCCCGGCTCTCCACCGGGTTGATCAGGTAGGATTTAATCTTGTCGAACTCCGCGTCCGTAATGTCGCCGGCAAGGGCGATCACCTTGGCGCTGGCTACCCGGGGACATTCTCCTGCGGTGAGCAGCTGAATACATTGGGCGGCGCTGTCTGCCCGCTGGTCGTATTGGCCGGGCAGGAACTCCATGGCAAACACCCGCTCGCCGGGGGCGAAGGTTACTTCGTCTGCCGTATTGTCCAGATTGTCCTCGGCAAAGACCCCGTGCACGGCACGGCGGAACTCCGCCTCGCTGACGCCCTGCACATCGTAGCGGTTAATAAGCCGCAGGCCGGTGAGCGCTGTAATGCCCACATTTTGGCGCAGATCCGTTAAGATCTGCATGGCCTCAATGTCGTTGCCTTTCTTCTTTTCCACAAAAATCCGATAAACATTTGCCATGGGGGTTCTCCTAACTGATAGTATTCACTCCGGGTGTATAGAATAAAGATATAATAGCACAAATCCGGCCGATTGCCTACCGTTTTATGAAATTTTTACGGACTTTATGAAAATTTTACTAACTTGTAAAAAATCGTTCGCAAATGGGGAAGAAAGTGTGCTATAATGGCTATGGCGCGCAGACAGGCGGTCTGCCGCCGTTTCAGAAAGAATTTTGCGGAGATACACAGCGCTGAGAAGCAGAGAAAGAGAGGTGGGAGCCACGCAGCGGGAAAATATGGACCCAGCCCCCTATGAAGTTGAATTTATGAATGTGGTGGTGGATAAGGCTAACGATTTGCAGGTGACAGACGCAGACAGCCACTTTGCCCAGTTTGCCGGTGTGCACCCGTCTAAGATCAAACAGGGCAAGCTGTTCCTGTACGACAAATTAAAACCGGCGGACCGGGAGCGGGTGATGCAAAACATCTGCAAAAAGGGCGCCCGATTTACATATATGACCATGGATCTGCTGGACAAAAAGGGTACGCCGCTCTTTGTCCATTGTGTGGGTCAGAATTACGAGGACTCCACCCTGTGCCGCATGACCTTTGCGGATGTGTCCGAGAGCCGGCGGCGCCAGGAACAGCTGCGGGCCCAGGCGGTGGAGATGAATGAGCTTATCGACCTGGTGTGCGGCGGCGTGTGTCTGTTTAAGGTCACGCCGGAAATGCACATTGAGTGTCTGTATCTAAATAAAGGCTGCTGTCGGTTGTTCGGCACCTCCCAGGAGAGCAGCCGCCTGCGGGCCTATCGACTGGACGAACTGCTTCACCCGGACGACCGCTCTGCGGTATTTCAGGCCATCGGTCGCGCCATGGCCGTAGGTGAGGAAGTGGATTGCGAGTGCCGGGTGCGGGTACATGAGGGCGAATTTATTTGGTGCCAGCTGCGGGCGGGTATTCAGCGCTACGAGGGCGAGTGCCCGGTGTTTCACGCCGTATTTACGGATATTACCCGCATTAAGGCGGCGGAGGAAAAGGCGGACCGAGAGGCGCAGCGGATGGTGAGTCTGTTTAAAAACCTGCCCGGCGCCACTTTCTTTACAGGCACGGACGACCCTTTGCAGCTGGACTTGGTCAGCGAGGATTTTATCCAGTTTATTGGCTATTCCAGAACGGAGCTGTTCCAGCTGTTCTCCGGCAATTTGGCGCGGCTGATGGACGAGAACGAGGCGGCGGATGTGGCCGTGCAACTGCGCACCGGCGCAGCGGATCGGCGACTCTTAACGGTGGAATACACCCTTTATATCGGTGACGCCTGCGCCCTGCGTGTGCGGGACAGCCGCAAAGTGATTGAACATCCGGACGGCTCTAAGGCCTTTTTGGGTGTACTCAATGTAATATAAACATATACAAAAAAGTTAAAGGACGGATATTCGCATTCCGTCCTTTATTTATTTTTCGTTCATTTTTCTTTGTCGATAATCCACAAAAGCCGGTGCCAAAGTTTGGCACGTTTTCGGGGCAAAACCGCGGAAAGTGCGTTGCAATAGCTTTATTTATGTTTTATAATTATTATGTATAAATGTTGTCGCGGTGCGCCGAAATACAGGCGCTAAGCGGGCAGTGCAAGGGGTGCTGTCGTTGCGGCAAAGGGGAAGGATGGTTCTATGAAGTTTATGTACAGCAAGAAGCGCTTGCTCAGTGTCTTTTTGTCCGTGCTCACGGTGATTACCGTGCTGACTCCGGCGTTTTCTGCCTGGGCGGGCGACGTGATCGGCGTGTACAACATTCAGCTGTTTTATGAAGACGGCAATGCGGTACAAGATACGGACGCGGAGGGCAACGCCTACCATGAGACGATGAAGGAGGGCGACACGCTGCAACTGAGCTACAAGCTCATTGACTGCGAGATCCCGGATAACGGTTATGTCAAGTGGTATAGCGAGGCGCCCACTTTGGTGGATGTGGACCAAAATGGCCTGGTCAAGGCCTTTGACTCCTCTAAGGGTGCTGTGATCCACAACTGGATTGACAATGAGGTAAAGCCGGTGCCGCTGGTGGGCAAGATTGCTGGCGCCGCGCTGGAAAAAGCCCTGTTCAACGATAAGGTGAATGTGGACACCATGGACACGGACGAGATCATTGCCCTGATTGAAAAGACCATGGGTGCGGATTCTGCCCTGGGCAAGATTTTTGAATCCTATTCCGCCAAATGGATCGAGTCCCTGCGCAAATACCTGGACAATATCAATTCCGTTGTTCATGTTACCCTGTATGACGCCAACGGCGAAGTAAAGGCAGACGACAAGCTGGCTGTGACGGTCACGAAGAACGATGCGTTTTATGCCAACTTCCTGCCCAACGGTACCCATATCACCAATAAGTCCCAGATTGAGACCACGGTAGCCAAGGGCACCACCTGCCAGCTGAGCGCCGTGACCACCCCGGTGCGGCTGCACATGGGCGTGGTCTACTCTGTAAAGAGCTCTTCCGTCTTTACCCAGGGCAAGGTGATTGCCACGGTGGATGACAGCGGTTTAGTAACCTTTAAGAACACCGGTACGGTGACCATCGTTGTGTCGCCGGACACGGAAGGATTTATCAACAATCTGTTAAAGCTGGTCAACTATATTTACAAGTTGGACCATACCGGCACCATTGATACCAAAAAACTGGCGGATATTCTGATCAAGTATTTGGGTATCGACATTGACCGCAATGTGCTGGCGGCGCTGTTGGACGCTTGCTTTGCCATTAAGGATATTGTGGGCGATTCTGCCGACGCTATACAGCTGACGGCTACTGCGGTGAAGATCATCGCCAACATTCTGCTTAAATTGAAATATAATGATACCATCACTTTTACCGTTGTAGACGGTGTGCCTTGCACGGACTTTAACATTACCGGTCCGGATACGGTACAGGAGGGTGCCCAGATCCAAATGGACATTACGGACGCAAAACCCGTTGCGGCCGATGTTTCGGATATTACCTGGTCCTCCTCGGATGAAAGTGTGGCCTATGTAGATCCCAAAACCGGTATCATCACCGGTCGTGACGCCGGGGGCAACATGGGCACGGTTGCAAACAGTCAAAAGTGCACCATCACGGCGACTTCCGCTGCCAATCAGGTGGTGCGAACCAAAGAGCTTACCGTAACCGGCAAAACCGGGCGGGTGCTCAGCGACGCGGTGATCCACGCAGAACGGGACTGCAATATCGGCGATCAGCAAACGCTGACCTACACGGTGTACCCGGTGCGTGTAAGCAAGGCCAATAATTTGAACATTACCTGGGGTCTGCTGGACGGTACGGACGCAGACGGCAATCCCAAGTATCTGTGGGCGGGCGACGCCTATGATGAAACGGTGACCGACGAGACCACCGGCGAGACCACCACGGTCCACCACGACGGCTCGGTAGAGGACGGGATCGCCAGGCTGGACAAGGATGGTAACTACACGGCGCTGGCCGGCGGTACCGCCACGGTGGTACTGAAAGCCTCCACCGGCTACAAACTGCTGGATGGCAGCTATTACACCATCTCCCAGGTGCAGACCCAGACCACGATTTTCAACGGTCTGCCGGTGTCCGGCATTGATGTGACTGTTGAAAGTGCCGTAAAGAGTGCTGTTTTGGCCAATAGCGTAAAGTTGCAGCAGCAGCAGACGGAGGTGGCCGGTGAAACGCTGGATTTTGCCACCGTTACTGCCAGCACGGTGTACGATGGCTCCGGCGTGCTGGTTAAGGCCAATGTGGACCCGGCGGACGCCACCAACAAGAATGTAAAATGGTATATTGATAATAAGGATCAGTTTGAGCTGAAGGACGAGGACAAGACCGCCGGCACCGTAAAGGTGGTGGCTAAGGCTTCTTGCACCAGCGCCTCCAGCGTGCATATTTGGTGTGTGTCTGAGGACGGCGATATTCAGTCCGATGTGGTGACCCTTTGCGTGGTGCGTAACGCCGCAGAGACCAATACCATTAACGGTGACAATCTGTCCGTGATCAACGGCAAGACCCTGGATGTGTCTCACACCATGACCTTTAGCGGCTCCACCTCCTCGGCACAGGCCTGCTACAGCGCCAACTGGTATTCCTCCGATGAGGGCGTGCTGACCGTAGCCCCCAAGGGCAACGACAACGGCGACGCGGTGGTTACCGGTGTGGATGTAGGTACCGCTACCCTGTACTGCGTGTCTGCTTCCGGCGGTATTGTGGCGGAGAAGCAGGTGACTGTGTATCCGGACAAGGATTACTTAAAGCAGGTGATTAACATCTGCGAGGACACGGTGATCGAGCGCACCAACGAAAATAAAACATTATATAAGGACTTCAGCCGAAAGCTGGACTATGCTTATTATGTCTATTATGATGAGCCTATGGCTGCACAGGACAGCTGTAATACTTACGCCCGTGAACTGCTGTACGCGTTCTACAAGCTGGGCGGTTATATCGGCTTGACCGGTGTGACCCTTGTAAACAAGGACGGCTCGGATGCCGGCGCGTTCCGCAGCGTGAAGGTGTCTACCTCTAAGCGGTATGACAGCTACTCTGTGGATTTGGACGCCCAGGTGGCACCCAAGACCGCTATGTATCGCACCATCAAGTGGAGCAGCGATAACGACAGTGTAAAGGTAGACGCCAACGGTATTGTGAAGCCCGCAGGTAACAAGGCCTGCCAGGCCAAGATTACCGTTACCGCCACCGACTATATGGATAATGTGTACACCGATAGCATGTATGTGGCCTTTGCCAACGATCCGGTTACCGGCATTAAGTTGGACACCACGGAGATCGTCGGCGGCAAGGTAGGCGAAAGCCAAACCTTAAAGGCAACGGTGGAGCCCACCGGCTTTGGCATAGTGGGCAAGGCCTCTGTGGCAGATGTGATTTGGTCCACCTCTGACCCGGAGATTGCCACTGTGGACCAGAGCGGCGTAGTTTCCTTTAAGAGCGGTGGCGACTGCGTGGTGACTGTGACCACCTGTGACGGCGGCTATACCGCCCAGTGCAAGGTGAATGTGGTGACCAACTATGACGCCCTGCAAGCCCAGATCGATACCTATAAGTCGCTGGAGCTGACAGAAACCAACTATTACCCGGCCACCTGGCAGGCCTTCCAGGATGCCATCGCCGAGTCCCAGGCTTTGATCGATGCCAACGCATCCAGCCAAAAAGAAGTGGACGCCCAGTTGGAAAAGCTGATCGCCGCTTACAAGGGCCTGGAGAAATATACGCATATTAATAATGTAGAGATTTACTTGGACGGCGAGGAGGCCAGCAACTTCTATCAATATGATGTGTCGCTGCTTACCGACGGCGCATACAAGGACGCTAAGCTGGATCTGAATGTACGCCTGTACCCCAACAATGCCAACTATGCGTCCGTTACCTGGACCTCTTCTACCGACAAGATCGTGATTTCTGAAAACGGCGTGGCCTCTCCCGCCAAGAACACCTCCTTCAATGTGTTGAAGAACGAGGGCTACTACGGCAAGATCACCTGTACGGTTACGGATCACTTCGGCCAGACCTGGACGGACGATGTGTGGGTATCCTTTGCGTACACACCTGCCACCGGCATTACCATTTCTGAGTCGGCTGTCAGCGGTTCCATTGGGGATACCCATCAGCTGACGGCAACGGTACAGCCATCAGGCACCTTGGGCGTGGGCAAGGCATCCATCTCTGACCTCTATTGGGAGAGCGATAACGAAAATATCGCCACCGTAGACGATAAAGGCTTGGTGACCTTTGTGTCCACCGGCGCCACCACCGTGCGTGCCATTGCCTATGACGGCGGCTACACCGCCACCTGTTCCGTATCTACCGGCGGTGATCGCAGCGCGCTGCAGGCCGCATTGGAGAAGTATAAAGATACGGATTATCAGGACTATGAGTACACCGTAGGCATTACCTTTAAGCAGGCCTATGAGGAAGCCCAGTCCGTGATGAACGACAACACCAAGACCCAGGACGAGATCAACCAGGCCGCACAGGCATTGGTAGAGGCCGGTGCTGCGCTGGAAGGTCATCAGATCATCAAAGTGCAGTCTATTGATGTAAGCTATGTGGGTTACAGTCGCAACACCGCCATAGGCAGCTATAATCAGCGCACCAGCGGTACGATTGGCGACAACGACGCCTTGTCTATTGACCTGAGCAAGAACGGCTACGCCAATACGCTGCATGAGAACAACAAGCTGGAGCTGAGCGCCGCCGTAGTGCCGGTGGGTGCAGACAGCAATGGCATCAGCTGGACGGTGGACGACAGCAAAAACATCAAAGCCACGCAGACCGATGGCAAGTTGGTGCTGAGTCCCTCCTCTGCCTCTGCCAACGGCTGGGCGAAGGTGACGGTGACCACCACCGACCATTACAGCCGCACACTGAGCCGCAGCTTTACCGTTGTAATGAGCGGCAGCGTGATCAGCGGCGTCAGCCTGGATCAGACCCAGTTGAATTTGCTGGTGACCCAGGATCCGGTACAGCTGAATGCAACGCTTGCCGGTTCCTCTAATAAAACCTTTAACGATGTGACCTGGACCTCCTCGAACCCGGCTGTGGCTACGGTAGAGAACGGACTGGTTACGCCGGTGGATGTGGGCGACTGCACCATCACCGTGAAAACCCTGGACGGCGGCTACACCGCCACTTGCGCCGTAACCGTGCGTGCGGACTACTCCGTGCTGGAAGCCAAGTACGCCGAATACCAAATTCTGGTCAATCAGTCGAAGGGCCATTATATATACACGGAGGATTCCCTGGCTGTGCTGGAGACCGCCTGTGGCCAGGCCAAGACGATGATTGACAGCGGTTTGTCCACCCAGGCAGAGATTGACGCTCAGGTGGAGCTGCTGGAGAGCGCCCACAACGGTTTGGTGAAGTACATTATCGCCGAGGGCGTGAGCCTGACGGCAGATACAGAGGCCCAGGCCAATGTGACCATTCCAAATCCGGGTCATATCCGCTACCTGCACAATGACCTGAGCTTGAAGAACAAGACCGTTCAGCTGTCTGCTGTAACGGTGCCTGCCGGCGGTCTGTACAAGAGCATTACCTGGTCCAGCTCCAACGACAAGGTCACCGTCAGCGACACCGGGCTGGTGACCAATACAGACAGCGGCAACCAGTGGGCAGAGATCACCTGCACCATCACCACCGTGAAGGGCGACAGCTTCACTGCCACCACCACGGTTTGCTTCACCCGCTATGCGGTGACCGGTGTAAGTATGGACACGGATATGGTCCATGGCTCACCGCAGGATACCGTGACCATTACGCCCACGGTAACCTCCTCTGCCACCATTGCTTCCTTGGCGCTGCGGGACTGTACCTTTACCAGTGATCACCCGGAGATTGCCACGGTAGACAACAGCGGCAAGATCACCTTTGTATCCCAGGGCAAGGCCACCATTACCGCCACCACGGTGGACGGCGGCTACACCGCCACGGTGATTGCCTATACGACTTATGATTTCTCCGCCTTGCAGCAGGCTATTGCGGATGCCGGTGCGGTGGATTACAAGGATTACGCTTACGATTACGGTATGGCGTTTAAGACCGCTTACGATAAGGCCGTGGCGGTCAATGCGGACTATGAGTCCTCACAGGATGTCATTGACGCTGCCACCTCCGCACTGAAACAGGCCCAGAATGCCCTGGTCGGCCACGAGTTCGTCGGCCCCGGTGAGATTGGCTTTACCAGCAGCGGCGCTGCGGTGACCGAGGGCAAGGCGCTGGTTGTGGATGACAACCAGCAGGTGACCCTGTCTGCTGCCTATGCCGACGGCGCGATGGTACAGGATCCGTCCTGGACCACGGCGGCAGAAAACAATGTAACCGCTGCTACGGATGCTGCCGGCAACTTGGTGCTTACCAAGACCAATGCAGACGCCTCCGGCAGCGTGAAGGTGACCTACACCTTGAAGGACGCTTACGATCGGACTTATACCAAGACCATCACCGTCAAGCTGGTGAACCAGAAGATCAACATTGACAGCTTCAAGTTCACTTACGGCGGCAATGAGGTGGACTCTGTGTCTTACAGCTGCGGCGGTATGTACACCAACAAGAGCATTCAGCTGGGCGTGAGCACTTATCCTGCAGACGCAGACGCCTATGTGTCCGCTTTGTGGACCTCCAACAATAAGAACTTGGTGGTGGACCAAACCGGTAAGGTTTCTGCCAGCGGCACCATGCTGGGCACCAAATACACCGCCACCATCACCTGCACCTTGACCCTGGAGGACGGCTCCACTGTGACCAACTCCATTCAGGTGACCTTTAACAGATTTTAACCCGCCAACGAAAGGACCCTAAGTTATGCAACAAAAAACCAAAAAATGGCTCAGTCTGGTGCTGGCCGTCTTGCTGGTGTCCGCTTGTTTTACGGGTACACTCCTTGTACGGGCGGCGCAGGATGTGGCGATTGATGAGACCCATTTCCCGGACGCCGGCTTCCGTCAAATCGTGGCAGAGAAGTGCGATAAAAACGGCGACGGTATTCTCTCTGATTCTGAGTGCAGCAGCATCACCCGTATGATGCTGCCTGCGTGGCAGGAGGATGTGCTGGGGGAAGGTACCTCCATTGTCAGCCTGGAGGGCATACAGTATTTCTATAATCTGCAAAATCTCTATTGCGCAGACATTGGGCTGACCTCGCTGGATGTGAGTGCCCTGTCCAAGCTGACCCAGCTGACCTGTATGGACAATGCGTTGGGCACGCTGGATCTAAGCAAAAACACGGCGCTGACCCAGATCAACTGTGCTGCCGACCAGCTGACGGAGTTGAAATTACCTGCCGGTGTGCAGCGCCTGCTGTGCGAGAACAACGCGCTTACCGCCTTGGATTTGTCTGGCTGCACAGCGCTGACTTATCTAAAGTGTGCCAACAACCAGTTGGCTACACTGAATTTGGGTGCCAACACAGCGCTTTCCACTCTGATCGTGTCCAATAACCACCTGCCGTCGCTGGATCTGCGCGCCAATACGGCGCTGGCCGCCGTGAACCTGGGCCAGCAGACCATTACGGTGAACGCTACGCAACAGGATAATGTGTTTTATGCCCCAGTGGGCGGTTTGGCTGCGAACGGCGTGGTGTACCAGGATACGGAGAAGTATGAGAACGGCAATTTTGTCACCGCGGATTATGCTCTGATGCAAAACGGCTTTACTTATGAGTACGCTACCGGTTCGGATCTGGCCGGCGCCATGACGGTAGATGTGACGGTTGTCAAAGACTTTTATCAGGTGCGCTTTTATGGGGACGAAACCAAGAATGTGCTCCTTTCTGCCGTAGCGGTGAACAGCGGCCAAACGGCGGTTGCACCTACGGACTTTGCTTTGCCCCAGTGTAAGGCGCTGGCCGGTTGGAGCGACACGCTGGAGAATATCACGGCGGATAAAGAGGTGTACGCCCTGTACACGGACGATCACCACTACGCAGTTACCGCCTTTAGCACCGATGGCGTGGCCACCATCTCCTGCACCGGCGGCTGTGGGGTAGACACGCGCACGGTCACCTTCCTGGACTGCCTGAATGCCAAGACCGGCAGCGACCGCTATGAGCAGCTGCTGGATGTGAACGGCGACGGGATCATCAACGCCCGGGATTACGTGCTGCTGGATCGCCAGTTCAACGCTGCAAAATAATAAACCCACAAAACAGAAGGACCACCCGTATGGGTGGTCCTTTTTTTATAGTTTGTAACCGTATGGTGATGGGTTGCGCGGGCGGCAGGTTGCCGCCCCTACGGTCAATCGGTTACAAAAGTGCCCTCGTAGGGGCGGATAGTATCCGCCCGCCGTAAGAACCGTCCGTCAATGCCCTTAAATAATATTCCGATAAAATCGAATGGTAAAGGTGGTACCGACGCCTACGGTGCTTTGCACCTCCACGGTGGCGTTCTCCCGGTTCAGCACGGATTTGCTCAGCGCCAGTCCAATGCCAACGCTGTCTGGCCCGGCGTTTTTGCCCTTGTAAAACCGCTCAAAGATATGGGGCAGGTCCTCTTTTTCGATTCCGCAGCCATCGTCGGCGATCACCAGCTGGCAATAGAGGGCGGTCTGGGAGCCGGTTAGGCGCAGGGTGCCGCCGTCGTCCATGTGTTCCAGGCAGTTTTTGACAATATTCTGCACCGCTTCCACCGTCCACAGCCGGTCGCCCAAAAATTGCCCTTGCCGGCAGTCCACGGCCAGCGTCATTTGGCGCAGCTCCGCTTGAATGATAAAGGGCGCCAGCGCTTGCTCTACCACTGCGGCCAGCTCCACCGGCTCCTTGTGCAGCACTGCCGTGCCTGCGTCAAATTTGCTGATCTTCAGCAGAGTGGTGATCATCCACTGCATTTTTTCCAGCTGGGCGGAAATACCCTTTAGGAATTCCAGCCGCTTTTCGGCGGGCAGATTCTCTTCCAGCAGCAGATCCGTCATCACCGTCATGGAGGTGATGGGAGTCTTTAGCTGGTGCGAGACGTCGGCCAGCGCGTCCGCCAGGTAGGTTTTGTCCTTTTGCATCAGCTCCGCCTGGGTTTGCAGCTTGCGGGCGGTTTTGTAAATGTTATTCTCCAGAATGGACAGCTCGCCTTCCTGGTTGTTGGCGGGCACCAGCAGCGGCGCCGTACCGTTGACCAGGGTGGTCAGGTAATCGGACAGCCGCCGAATTTCTCGGATTTGATTGCGGGTGTACAGGCAGAATATTGCCAGCAGCGCCCCGCAGCCCACCAGGCAGACGATGCCCATGGTGATGCTTTGCCAAAAGCCCACGCCGATAAGCAGGGCGCTAATCACCAGCCCCGGCACCAGCGCGCGGCGAAAATGTTTGTCCTCGCTCATTCGTCCACCTTGTAGCCCATGCCCCGCACGGTCTTAATGATCTGCGGCTCCACCGGGTCATCCTCGATCTTCTCTCGCAGCCGCTTGATGTATACGCTCAGCGTGTTGTCGCTGACAAAGTCGCCGGCCACATCCCAAATGCTCTCCAGCAGCATATTGCGGCTGAGTACCCGGCCACGGTTTTGCAAAAAGGTCAGCAACAGCTTGTATTCCAGAGCGGTTAGAATCACTTCCTGCCCGTTTTTCAGCACTTTGCCCTCTTTCATCCGCACGGTCAGACCGCTTATACGGATTTCCTCGGTGGCAGCGCCCTTGCTGCGGCGTAGCACCGTCTTGATCCGCGCCATCAGTTCCCGCAGGCGAAAGGGCTTGCTGATGTAGTCGTCGGCGCCCAGCTCCAGGCCCATCACCACATTCACTTCATCGTCAAAGGCGGTGAGAAAGATCACCGGTGTGTCGTCCTTGGCTTTAATGGCCTTGCACACATCGTAGCCGCTGCCGTCCGGTAGGGTCAAATCCAGCAGACACAGGTCGAATCGCCCGGCGCCCACCGTCTCCAGCGCCCGGGTCATCGTGGCACAGTGGGTTACCGTGTAGCCCTCGCTCTCCAACGAATAACGCAGCCCCTGGGCAATGGCCGGGTCGTCCTCCAGCATTAGAATATTCATACCATACCTCCTCGGCGTTCTCTCTCCATAGTACCACATTCCGCCCCGCCGCGCAATAGGCATAGGTTGCCGTGTGTTCGCAGGCGGATGTTCGTTTATATAAAATATATTTGTTGAGCCTGATGCCCGCATCGGCGTCACTTTGGATCTATGAAAATAAACAGCACTGCAATCGTGCAGTGCTGTTTTGCGCGAAATTTACAAGTCCTATTATGAGCGAACGGAACTTTACAAGGAAGATTTCCTACGAACAGTCGCTCTATACAAATCCGTTTGGATAAATCATAATAGGAGGCAGTAAGCATGAGAGAGGTTTATGTAGGTATGAATCCAAAGGAGATCGAAAGCGAATACCTAAACGGCGTGTACAACGAGATTGCGAATGCTTTGGGCATAGAGGCCGCAATGACCCTTTATTCTACCTACCGTGGACAGCAAATCACTTTTCCAGTGAATTTCTTTACAACGGAGTTTATCGCCCGCCGGATCGTGGCTGAATATGATGGAAAAAATGTACGCCAACTGGCCACGAAATATGGCTATAGCGAAAAATGGGTGCGCAAGATGATTAAGGCGTATAAAAGCGAGGAGGGATAATTGCAGAAATATAGCTTTTAATCCATTCAAAACGAGAGAAAGAAGGAAAAGAAATGGCGTTAATTCAATGTCCAGAATGCAACAAAGAAATTTCAGATTCTACAAACACCTGCCCGCATTGCGGCTTTAAGTTGAAAAGCAAAAGAGATAATAAAAAATGGCTTATACCGGTGATTGTCGGAGCCGTGATTGTAGTGGTTGCCCTTGTAGTTACGGTGATTGCTTTATCCGCCAAAAAGGACGCACAGAGCGCTGAAACCACCGTCCCTACCGTAACGGAAGAACAGCAAACAACGATGAAAGTGGTATTGCGGGACAATGACAAATTTCAAGAAACACTTGAGAAAAAATCGGAAAAATCCATTCAAGCAATGACAGATCGATACACTGCCATGTCCAAAGAAATTGGCGGTACCTACGAAGGATACAAGAATAACACAGACAAAATCAATGCCTGGTATGCCTTTTGTGAAACAGAAACGGAGAGCTTTTGCAACGAGGCTTCCCAGTATTGCTATGCCTATTGCCAAAACATAGCAAAGGATGGTATCCCGGATAACTCCACATGGATAAAAGCAATGGAGGATGGCTACACGATTTGGACTCGAGTAATGGAGAACCATTACAAAGCCTGTACCGGATTGTATGAATCCGCCTTTAAGGACTTTGACCGAGTATTGACTAAGGCGTATGATCAAGTGGAATATGACCAGGTATATACAGTGTATAGCGATTTAAACGATGGCTATCGATCTGCATGTTCCAGTTTGTATGATGTTTATTCTCGTGCATATTCCGATCTTTATGATTTTTATCAGGAAGTATGGAATGATTATTACAATGGCCAAAAAGACATTATGGAAGCATACGAAAAGATCTTTGCAAAGTAAGCGCCCCACCCCCTACCTTAGTAGGGGGTGAATTTATAGTTGAATCGGATAATGAAAGATGATACAATCAAAATAGGAGGTAGAATATTATGGAAAATGCAAAGAAGTTGTCAACTGATTTCTCATTAGAGGATGTAATCACCACATCCATAAAGGTGCCCGGCGTTAAGGTTAACAGAGATAAGTTTCTGGCCGAGCAATTTGCCGGTAACGGAATGGATGTTCAGCAGATTATTGACTTAGGCCCAATCGAGGCGGGGGCTCAACGGGAAGAAATTGAAAATCTGGCAAACAAGCTGATTTTGAAACGCACCAGTGAGTCTTCTGTAGCTTCTTTTGTAGCAGGTATCCCGGGTGGTCTTGCAATGATGGCCACCGTTCCGGCAGATGTTATGCAGTTCTTTGGAATGGCGCTACGATTGGCGCAGGAGTTGTCGTACCTGTATGGCGGCGGTGATTTGTGGGTCAATGGTCAGGTGGATGACGAGAAAGTGAAATCTCAGTTAATTATGTATTGCGGTGTGATGTTTGGTGTTTCCGGCGCAGTCTCTGGTGTACGAGTGCTGTCTACACAAATTGCTAAAACCACACTGAAAAAGTTGCCACAACAAGCGCTGACCAAGACTTTTTGGTACCCCATTGTTAAACAGGTGGGCAAGGCCATCGGTGTAAAGGTGACAAAAACGACGGTTGCACAAGGTATATCCAAGGCTATTCCGCTTATAGGCGGTGTTATTTCAGGCGGTTTAAATTTCGCTTCTATGATGCCTATGGCCAAGCGCCTGAGCGCGGCACTGGATAACGCAACATTTGATTATACGGAAGCAGAATATCAAGAGGACCTGGATATTGTGGACCGTATGGCTAGTGGAGAGATAATTGAAGAGCCTGTATCGGATACAAAAGAGGAAATCAAGCAAAAGGCGTCCAGCGCCATTGGAGATGTGCGAAAGGGTATTTCCGGACTCGTTGGAAAATTGAACAAAACTGCTGCGCCGGCGCCGGAAAAAGACCCTATTGAGGAAGTGAAAAAATTCAAAGAACTTCTTGATTTGGGAGCCATTACACAAGACGAGTTTGACGCAAAGAAGAAAGAATTGTTGGGACTTTAAGTCTGTTGCCGCCCCTACAGTTTTAACCTCAACGCGCTGTACCATACAAACATAAAACAAAAAGCGTTCCGAAAAACGGAACGCTTTTGTTTTTGTTGAAAAACCAGGTGGATACCCGATTATCTCTTGGAGAACTGAGGAGCACGACGGGCTTTTTTCAGACCGGGCTTCTTTCTCTCCTTCATTCTGGGGTCACGGGTCAGGAAGCCGGCCTTCTTCAGTGCAGGACGCAGGCTCTCGTCATACTGCAGCAGGGCACGGGACAGACCGTGACGGATGGCACCGGCCTGGCCGGTTACGCCGCCGCCGTTTACACGGCAAACGATGTCAAACTTCTCGGTAGTGTCGGTGATGGCCAGAGGCTGACGCACGATCAGCTTCAAGGTCTCCAGACCAAAGTAATCATCAATATCTCTGTCGTTGATGGTGATCTTGCCGGTACCTGCATAAACGCGTACACGAGCAACAGATTCTTTTCTGCGGCCGGTGCCGTAGAAATACGGATTCGTTTCGTACATAATTCAGATACCTCCCTTACTTATTCCAAGCTTCCGGCTTCTGGGCCTCGTGCTTGTGGTCTGCGCCTTTGAAAATGCGGCATCTGGTCAGCTGCTTGCGACCCAGAGTGCTGTCCGGCAGCATACCCTTAATAGCCAGTTCCATGGCGAAGTCGCTCTTCTCGGCCATCAGGGTGCCATATTTGACTTCCTTCAGGTTGCCGATGTATCCGGTGTGGTGCTGATACAGCTTCTTGTTCAGCTTGTCGCCGGTGAGAACGGCCTTATCGGTGTTGATGATGATGACAAAATCGCCGCAATCCACATGGGGGGCGAAGATCGGCTTATGCTTGCCTCTCAGCAGGGTGGCAGCCTCAGCGGCTACGCGGCCCAGGGGCTTGTCAGCAGCGTCGATCACATACCATTTGCGTTCGATCTCGTCCGCTTTAGGCATAAATGTTGACATAATCGCTAGTCCTCCGTTGTTCAAATTCTCCGCAGAGCGCTTGGCTCTTTCTGCGTGCCGGAATATAATAGCACAGGCGAGGGGCAAAGTCAACATTTTTGGCAAACAAATTTAATATATCCTTTCGTTTCTCACTTATTCTCTTGTTATCTCGATTATACTTGTCAAATGCTCATTTTTAATTTATGAAAAAGAGGAGCAAAATAGATCCTTGCGCGGCGCGTTTGGCGGTGGGCGCTTTGGAACAGTGCGCGCTATCGGCGCCAGTGCCCCAGCCTATGGTGCTTATACCGATAATATATAGGAAAAACCGCCGGTGCAGTTGAATTCCTACCTTTTTTGTGGTATTATTGCTGCGGTGATGTGAAATGATGATTTCAACAAAGGGGCGCTACGCCCTGCAAGTGATGCTGGATTTGGCCCAACAATGTCCGGACGCTTATATTTCGCTGCACGATATTAGCCAGCGGCAGGCAGTGAGTATGAAATATTTAGAGGCCATTGTGGCTATGCTGAATAAAGCCGGTATGGTAGAGAGCCGCCGGGGCAAAAGCGGCGGTTACCGCTTGACCCGGGCGCCGGAGGACTACACTGTGGGCGCCGTCTTAAAGTTGACGGAGGGCACGCTGGCGCCGGTGGCCTGTATGGACTGTGACAGCGGCTGCACCCGGGTGCACGCCTGTATGACCCGCCCCATGTGGCAGGAGCTGGACCGGTTGATTGACGATTTTTTAGAGAGCAGGACCCTTGCCGACCTGCTGACGGAGGATAAAAAGCATGAAGATTAAAGCGATTTTAGAGCAAAAGCCCACCGTATCCTTTGAGGTGTTCCCTCCCAAGCAGTGGGACAAGATTGAGGGCACCAAGGCAGTGGTCAAGGAGATGGTAAAGAGCCACCCGGCCTTTATGAGCGTTACTTACGGCGCCGCGGGTACCACCAGCGGCTTTACAACGGAGATTGCAAGAGAGATCTTGGACGACGGTGTGACCCCACTGGCGCATCTGACCTGCCTGACCTCTACCCGGGATAAAATTCATCAGGTGGTCGCGGAGCTGCAAGAGAACGGCATTGAGAATATTTTGGCCCTGCGGGGGGATATTCCCCGGGACTTTCAGTTCCCGGCAGAGCAGTATTTTGAGCACGCTTACCAACTGGTAAACGAAATTCGCACGCTGGGCGATTTTTGCATTGGCGGCGCCTGCTATCCGGAGGTGCATCCGGAGAGCAAAAACCGGGTGGAAGATCTGGAGCACTTAAAGCAAAAGGTGGACTGCGGCGTGGACTTTCTGACCACCCAAATGTTCTTTGATAATACGGTGTTTTACAATTTTCGGGAGATGTGCGCCATTAAGGGCATTGATGTGCCGCTGATCGCCGGGATCATGCCCATTACCAAGGCCAGCCAGCTGGAGCGGACGGTGAAGTTGTCCGGCTGCTCTCTGCCCACCAAGTTTGTAAAGATCGTGGAGCGCTTCGGCGATCGGGACGACGCCATGCAGCAGGCGGGCATTGTGTACGCTGCCGAGCAGATCATCGACCTGATGGCCAACGGCGTGGATCATATTCATATTTACACCATGAACAAGCCGGATGTGGCCGGTGCCATTGTGCGAGAGTTGGGCAGCATTATTCATGAATAAGACAGAGATTTTACACTATCTGCGCACCGCCTCACGGGTGGATGATCCCCGGTTGCTGGCGCTGATCGACGACTGTATGGCGGAAGTGGACGCTACGGTGCAGCCCCGCACTCTGGAGCGGATCTTTCCCTGCCGGGTGACAGAGGACGCGCTGGAGGTGGAGGGCTTTACTCTCAAGAGTTGCCGCCTGGCGCAAACCATTGCCGGGTGCGATCGGGTGTGCATTTTCGGTGCCACTTTGGGCTTTGAGTGCGATCGGCTGCTGCGCACCTACTCGGTGGACGGTATTGCCCGAGGCGCGGTGATGCAGGCGGTGCTGGCCTCTAAGATCGAGGAGGTCTGCGACGGTATAGAGAACCGGCTGCGTGCCCAGGGGCTGACCCTGCGGCAGCGATATTCGCCGGGCTATTTTGATTTGGATATTACCGAGCAGCGCAAGATTTTTGCCCTGCTGGATCTGACCAAGCGCATTGGGCTGACCCTTAGTGACACCTGCCAAATGATCCCCACCAAGAGCGTAACGGCCATTATCGGTATTGAACCCCAGGACGGAGGACAAGCGCATGAATAAGATTCGCTTTTTTGACGGCGGCATGGGCACCATGCTCCAGGCAGCCGGTTTGCTTGGCCCCGGTGCGCTGCCGGAGCCGCTGAACTTGACCCACCCGGAGGAGATCGCCGCCATTCATCAGGCGTATGCGGACGCCGGCGCAGAGTTTATCAGCACCAATACCTTTGGCGCCAACGGCCTGAAGTTTGACAATGTAGAGGAACTGGTGCAGGCAGCCACCGCGCTGGTGCGCCGCACCGGAAAGAAAGTTGTGCTGGACATTGGCCCTTTGGGCAAGCTGCTTCAGCCCATGGGCGAGTTGGCGTTTGACGACGCCTATGACCTGTTTGCCCGCACCATTCGTGCCGGTGCCCCCGGTGCGGACTTGGTGCTTATTGAGACCATGAGCGACACGCTGGAGTTGAAGGCGGCGGTACTGGCGGCCAAGGAAAATTGTGACCTGCCGGTATTCACCACCATGATCATGGACGAAAAAGGGCGGCTGCTTACCGGCGCGGATATTGAAACGGCGGTGACTATGCTGGAGGGTCTGGGGGTAGACGCCCTGGGCTTTAACTGCTCCATGGGACCGGACCAAATGCTGCCCCTGGTGGCGCAGCTGCGGGAGCTGACTTGCCTGCCCATCATCGTGAACCCCAACGCCGGGCTGCCGGAGTCTGTTAACGGCGAGACGGTGTATAATGTGGACCCGGAGGCCTTTGCAGAGAAGATGGAGGCCATTGCCAAGCTGGGGGTCAGCTATCTGGGTGGCTGCTGCGGTACTACCCCGGCGCATATTGCAAAGATGATTCAGAGGGTCAAGGACATTCCTGCGGTGGTGCACACCCCGGCGCCCCGCACCCTGGTGAGCAGCTATTCCCAAACGGTGGAGCTGGGCAAAAAACCGGTCATTGTAGGCGAGCGGATCAACCCCACCGGCAAAAAGCTGATGAAAGCTGCTCTGCGGGAAAAGGATATTAACTATCTTATCAAAGAGGGTATTGCCCAAAAAGATAAGGGCGCCCATATTTTGGATGTGAATGTAGGCTTGCCGGAGATTGACGAGCCGGCCATGATGGAGCAGGCGCTGTTTGCCCTGCAAGGGGTGCTGGATCTGCCGCTGCAAATCGACACCTCCGATGTGGAGGCTATGGAAGTGGGCCTGCGCCATTATAACGGCAAGGCGATGCTCAATTCTGTGAACGGTAAGCAGGAGAGTATGCACGCCGTCTTTCCGTTGGTGAAGAAGTACGGTGCTGTTGTGGTGTGCTTGTGCCTGGACGAGAGCGGCATTCCCCCTACGGCAGAAGGGCGCATTGCCATTGCCAAGAAGATCATTGCCACCGCTGCGGAATACGGTATCCCTAAGTACCAGCTGGTGTTTGACGCGCTGGTAATGACCGTCAGCACGGACAAACGCAACGCCATTGAGACGCTGAAGGCGGTGCGGGTGCTGCGCCACCAGTTGGGCGTTGCCACCACCCTGGGCGTCAGCAATATTTCCTTTGGACTGCCCAAGCGGGAGATGATCAATACCGCGTTCTTTACCCTGGCGCTGGAAGCGGGGCTGTCCGCCGGAATTATGAACCCCCTCAGCGACGCCATGATGAACGCCTATTATAGCTACAACGCCCTGGCGGGGCTGGACGACAACTGCCAGGACTATATCGCCTCGGTGACGGAGACGGCGGCAGCTACGCCTGCAGGCACCACGGTGGATTTGAAAACCGCCATTATCAAAGGTATGCGCAAGGAGGCGGGCCAGTGCGCTGCCGGGCTGCTGGAAGAGCAGGACAGCTTGCAAATCATCAACGAGCATATTATCCCGGCACTGGATGTGGTGGGCGACGGCTTTGAGAAGAATAAAGTGTTTCTGCCCCAGCTGCTGATGAGCGCGGACGCGGCCAAATCTGCTTTTGATGTAATCAAGGAAAAGCTGCGCACCACCGGCAAGCAAAAGAAGAGCCCCCACAAAATTGTGCTGGCCACCGTGCACGGCGATATTCACGATATTGGCAAAAATATCGTGAAGGTGCTGCTGGAGAACTACGGTTTTGATGTGCTGGACCTGGGCAAGGATGTGCCGGAGGAAACGGTGCTCCAGGCGGTGCAGGACAATAACGCCACGCTGGTGGGGCTGTCTGCGCTGATGACCACCACCGTGCCGGCCATGGAGCGTACCATTGAGCTGGTACACAAGAACACCCACGCCAAGGTGATCGTTGGCGGTGCGGTGCTGACCCGCTCTTATGCGGAGATGATTCACGCGGATCATTACGCCAAGGACGCTATGGAGACCGTGCGCTTGGCAAAGGCGCATTTTGGGATTGAATAAAAAATCCCTCCATCAACGCCTTGCGGTGTAGCCGCAGAGGAGATTCTTCCTCTATCATTCCCTCAAAACAAAAAGACCGATACCACTTACGGTATCGGTCTTTTGTTATACGATTTTACGCCTTATCTGCGGGGACGGCGGTCGCGGCGGTCACGATCATGACCGCGGTGGTCGTCTCTGCGGGGGCGGCGGGGGGTATCGTCGATCTCGTTCTCCGGGGTCATACCCTCCAGCTCAATAAGTGCATCCCGACGGGACAGGTTAATGCGACCCTGATCGTCAATCTCAATGCACTTAACCACAACGGAGTCGCCAACATTCACTACATCCTCTACACGCTCGGTGCGTTTTACATCCAGGCGGCTGATGTGAACCAGACCCTCTTTGCCCGGTGCGATCTCAACGAATGCACCAAAGCTCATCAGGCGGGTCACTACACCGTTGTAGAAGGCACCCACTTCCGGGTCGGTGGCGATCAGCTTCACCACTTCCACAGCGCCGTTGCACTTGTCAATATCTATACCGCTGATGAACACGCGGCCGTCCTCTTCAATGTTGATCTTCACATCGTAGGTGTTCTGGATCTCCTGGATCACCTTGCCGCCCTTGCCGATTACATCGCCGATCTTGTCCGGGTCGATCTGCAGGGTGAGCATCTTGGGTGCGTAGGGAGACAGCTGCTTGCGGGGCTCGCTGATCACCGGCAGCATGATCTCGTCCAGAATATAGTTGCGGGCCTTATGGGTCTTGGCAAAGGCCTCTTTGATGATCTCCGGGGTCAGGCCGTGCACCTTCAGGTCCATCTGAATGGCGGTGATGCCCTTCTTTGTACCGGCAACCTTAAAGTCCATGTCGCCGTAGAAATCTTCCAGACCCTGAATGTCGATCATGGTCATAAAGTCGCCGTACACGCCGTCGTCACCGGTGATCAGACCGCAGCTGATACCGGCAACCGGTGCCTTAATGGGTACGCCGGCAGCCATCAGAGACAGGGTGGAGCCGCAGATAGAGCCCTGAGAGGTGGAGCCGTTGGAGCTGAGCACCTCAGACACTACGCGGATGGCGTAGGGGAATTCGTCCACAGAGGGCAGAACCGGCAGCAGTGCCTTCTCTGCCAGTGCGCCGTGGCCGATCTCGCGGCGGCCCGGGCCTCTGGAGGGCTTGGTTTCACCCACAGAGTAGCTGGGGAAGTTGTAGTGGTGCATATAGCGCTTTTCGGTCTGCTCGTCCAGACCGTCCAGCTGCTGAGCGTCGTTCATGGGGCCAAGGGTGGTCACAGACAGCACCTGGGTTTGGCCTCTGGTGAACATACCGGAGCCGTGGGCTCTGGCCAGCAGGTCAATCTCTGCGTTCAGGGGACGAATGTCGTCAATGCCGCGGCCGTCCACACGCTTGTGCTCGTCTTTCAGCCAAGCACGCACCACATGCTTCTGTACCAGGTACAGGATCTCCTCGATCTTGCCCTCTTCGCCCTCGAAGCGCGCATCGAACTTCTCGTGCACTGCGTCATAGATGGGGCGCAGGCGCTCGTCGCGCACATTTTTGTCGTCGGTATCCAGAGCCTTCTTCACATCTTCAATGCAGAAGTCCTCGATCTCTTGCAGGATCGCCGGATCCGGGTCGGAGGACTGGAAGCTCTTCTTGGGCTTGCCCACTTCCTCAACAATACCGTTGATGAAGGCAACGATCTTCTTATTCTCCTCATGACCGGCCATAATGGCATTGAACATGGTGTCGTCGTCGATCTCGTTACCGCCGGCCTCGATCATAGCCACCAGGTCGCCGGTGGAAGCCACGGTCAGGTTCAGATCGTTATGGGCGCGCTGTTCCAGAGTGGGGTTGATGACGATCTGGCCGTCTACCAGACCCACATTCACACCGCTGATGGGGCCGTCCCACGGAATGTCGGAGATGGCGATGGCAGCGGACACGCCGATCATGGCGGTGATCTCCGGAGAGCAATCCGGATCCACGCTCATTACGGTAGCCACAACGCTTACATCGTTGCGCATATCCTTGGGGAACAGGGGACGAATGGGGCGGTCAATGCAGCGGGAGGTGAGGATGGCCTTCTCGGAAGGACGAGCCTCACGGCGCTGGAAAGAACCGGGAATCCGACCCACGGAATACATCTTCTCTTCATAATCCACGCTCAGGGGGAAGAAATCCACGCCCTCGCGGGGTTTGGCGCTCATGGTCACGTTGCACAGCACATTGGTGTCGCCGTAGCGGGCCATAATGGACGCACCGGCCAGACCGCACATTTTGCCGGTCTCCAGGGTCAGCTTTCTGCCGGCCAGTTCCGTTTCCCAAACTTTGTAGTTCTTGAAAAACATTTGGTTACCTCTTTCATAAATAATATTTATCATCAAGGAGGCACAATAGTAATAAATTCAAGCCGCCGCACCCGGTGACCTCAATTTACTACTATTAGTAGAACCTCCTTGGAAGATACGATTTTGCCTTGGACAAAAAAGGCAGACGACAGAAGTGCTCCGTCGTCTGCTTGCGCGTTCTTACTTGTCGATGGTATCGCGGATACCCAGCTTCTTCACCAGGCTACGGTATCTCTCTACATCCTTGTTGTAAAGATAAACCAGCAGGTTGCGTCTGTGACCAACCATTTTCAGCAGACCGCGGCGGGAGTGATGATCCTTCTTGTGGGTCTTCAGGTGCTCGGTCAGCTCGTTAATGCGAGTGGTCAGCACAGCTACCTGTACCTCGGGAGAACCGGTGTCACCCTCGTGGGTTGCGTAAGCCTTGATGATTTCTTGCTTCTCAGCTTGTGTCATAATCTTTCACCTCATTACAGTATTTGCCGATTGGCGGAGGACACAGTTACGGGATCGGTGACTCTCCGTAGGAGCTTGCACCCGGTACCGTGTGATCCGTACACAGCGAGCCAATTATAGCACAAACCCCCGCCGTTGTAAAGAGATTTTGCAAAATAGTGGGTGCTTGCCAGAGGCATACAAGATATGGTATAAAAGAAACGGAGCAAAACCGGATCTTATCTCCCGCAGGGGGAAAGATGACAAAATTGTCACCAAAACTGTCACCGAGCTGACACTTTGGCCGGGTATAATGAGGGCAACAAAGCGAAAAGGAGAGCCATTATGGACATTTTGAGAATTGAGCACTTATCTAAAATTTACGGTAAGGGCGATACGGAGGTACGGGCGCTGGACGATGTGTCCTTTACCGTGCCGAAAGGACAGTTTGTGGCCATCATCGGACCGTCCGGCTCCGGCAAAAGCACCCTGCTGCATATACTGGGCGGTGTGGATACGCCTACGGACGGGCATGTGTATGTGGACGGAACGGATATTACCACTTTGGACGAGACGGCGCTGGCGATCTTCCGCCGCCGCCAAATCGGTCTGATTTATCAGTTTTACAATTTGATTCCTATTTTGACCGTAGAGGAAAATATGACGCTGCCCTTGCTGCTGGATGACAAAAAGGTGGACCGGGCGCACTTTGATTCCTTGGTGCAGGTACTGGGCTTGCAGCACAGACTGGGGCACCTGCCCTCAGAGCTGTCCGGCGGTCAGCAGCAGCGGGTGTCTATCGGCCGTGCGCTGATGAACAATCCTGCCATTTTGCTGGCGGATGAGCCTACCGGTAATCTGGACAGCAAAAACTCAAAAGAAATTGTGGAGCTGCTGCGCAGCTTTAACAAGTCGCTGAATCAAACGGTTATTATCATTACCCATGACGAGCGCATTGCGCTGGACGCAGACCGGGTGATTGCCGTTGAGGACGGCAAAATTGTGAAGGATGAGGTGATCCGCCAGTGAAGATCATCAATAAGTTAACTTGGCGCCACTTATGGGCGAACAAAAAGCGCACCGTCATCACCCTGTTTGGCATTATCATCAGTGTGGCGATGGTGACGGCGGTGTTTACCAGCGTGGAGTCACTGATGAACACCATGGGTGAGATCACCGCCTCTTATGACGGCGCCTGGCATGCCCAGTATAACGAGCTGAAAAGCAAGGATGTGCAGACCCTGGCAAAGCAAAAGAATGTAAAGGCCATCGGTTTGTCTATGGATCTGGGCGAGATTAGCAGTAAGGCAGATTCAAACAGCAGCAAAAGCCGCACCGATGTGCTGGCTTGCAACCAAAATCTTTTTACGATATACAGTATGAAGCCCGCCACCGGCCGCCTGCCGGTAACCGCCCGGGAGCTGCTGGTGACCAAGAGCTTTATCACCCGCAATGACTTAAAGTGGAAAGTGGGTGACACGGTCACTTTGCCCTTTACCACCTATTCCGCCGATCCGCAGGTTGAGCCGGAGACGGCACAGCGCACCTATACCATCTGCGGGATTTTGGAGAATGACAACCAGCTCACCGGCTTTTACAGCGCCTTTTGCGGGCTGGATGATACGGTAACGGACGCCATGGGCACTTACATTGCCCAGGTGCAGTTTGCCCCTTTGGGCAGCAACACGCCAACGGACATAAAGGCTGCCGCCAAAGCCCTGTACGGTGCGGAGGCGGTAAAGGCGAATGATGGCACCCGGTTCTCTACCCACACGGACTACCTGATGTACAGCGGGGTGCAGATGAACAGTGAGATCACCCGGGCGCTGTACGGCTTTATGGCCGTTATCTTGCTGATTATCGTATTTGCCTCCGTGTTTATGATCTATGACAGCTTTGCGGTGTCTTACCAGCAGCGGGCCCGGTACTTGGGTATGCTGGCCAGCGTAGGTGCTACCCGTACCCAAAAGCGGGGCAGCGTGTATTTTGAGGGCTTCATTTTAGGCTGTATCGGTATTCCCATCGGTATACTTTGCGGCATCGGCGGCATTGCCGTTACCCTGCGTGCCCTTAGCAACAGCTTTATGAAAACCGTTATGGTGGCCACCGGCGACAGTGTGCGGCTGCACGCCATTGTGAACTGGAAGATTTTAGTTGGCAGCGTGCTCATCAGCGCCCTAACCATCTTTATCTCCGCCTGGATCCCGGCGCACCGGGCGTCCAAGGTGACCCCCATTGAGGCGCTGCGCCAAACCAACACCGTGAAGGTGAAAAAGGCAAAGAAGCTGAAAACCTCTCGCCTGCGCCAAAAGCTCTTTGGCTTTGAGGATGTGCTGGCGGTAAAGAACTACAAGCGCAACGCCAAGCGCTCCCGCACGGTGGTGTTTGCCCTGGCAGTCAGCGTCATTCTGTTTCTCAGCACCGCCAACTTTACCGGTATGCTCACCAACGCCCTTGACAATGAGTACGACGGTATGAGCTTTGATGTGTACGAGTGCATTTTTAATACCGACGGGCCGTTGACCGCCTCTCAGGTGGAGCAAGTTAATCGGAAGGTCAGCGATGTGCCCGGAATTGAGAGCATGCGTATTTGTGCCGACAATCAGATGATGGTGGACGGCTTGGATAAGCAACTGACGGCGGAGGCAAAGAAAGCCAATATGGACCGCTCCGTGAATGTGTTGGGTGTGGACAACGACACCTTTGCCGCCTTGGCAAAGGAGGCAGGCATAGATCCGTCTGTTTGTCAGGATGACAAAATCCCCACGGGTATTTTAATCAACCGGGTGCAAGTGGCAACGGAGAAGAAGCAAAGACTGGTGTTAAACCCCTTGCAAGGCAGCTTGGCAGGTCAAACCCTTACCGGCTCTATGGAGGGCTATGACAGTGAGGGCAACGAGCTGTATGCCAAGTACACGGCAAAGGTGGCTGCCCAGATGAACAAGGAAGCAAGCAATCTTTTAGGCAGCTTTATGCGCCCCACTTTGGTGGTGCCCATGCACAGCTATCTGGTGCATTTTCCGTCTGTTTTGGCAAAGGGCAATACTGTCAGCTATGCCCGGTACTATATCACTGCCCAGGACCATGACGATGTGTATAACCGGGTGTCCGATGTGCTGGATGAGGTACAAAACGGCATCAGCCATACCGGCTATGACGCGGCGGCACAGGCTCAGACCATGCAGGCGCTGAATGTGGTGGTGATGACCTTTGGCTATGGCTTTATTACGCTGATTACCCTGATTTCCGTTATGAACATTATCAATACCATTTCTTCCGGTATGGAGGAGCGGCGTCGAGAGTTCGCTATGATTAAGAGCGTGGGTATGACGCCCAAATCCTTTAAAAAGTCCATTTATTTGGAGAATATTCGCTACGGCGTTATGGCGCTGGTATGGGGCTTGCCGGTTAGCTTGGGACTGGATTACCTGATGTACAAGATATTGGGCGACTCCTTTGACTACGGCTATACCTTCCGCTGGTATTATTATCTGGCGGCGGCGTTGGCGGTGTTTGCCGTGATTGCGATTGCACTGCTGTACGCTGTGGATAAAATTAAAAAGGACAACATTATTGAGACCCTAAAGCGGGACGATATTTAAGCAGTACCCTCCATACCCCGCTTTTTGGCAGGCGCCCGGTTTTGCCGGGCGCTTTTTTTGCTCTGCGCTTTGCAGTGGCATATTGGGGTTTTCCACACAGCAGCCGGCTTTATTTGGGGAAAACGCGGTGGAAAATGTGTAAAATTACAGGCGGCACAATACAATAGGTATAAAGGCGTTTGGTTGTGCAAAAAAAAGGAAAGCAGGCAGACAGCGTGCTTTCCTTTTTTGCCTTTTTTATGATTTTGGTTTTTGCTTGCGTTCGTTTTTTCGGCAATGGGCGCAGCGGTTACAGCTTTCGCAGCCGGTACAGCCGCAGTTTTTGCGCCGAATCAAGGCGCGGACAGCCAGGAACAGCGCCGTTCCAATGGCTGCCAGCAGCAGAATGTCCCAAATATTCACAGCAGCGCTCCGATCCCGTGGAACACAAAGGCAACCACCCACGCAATCAAACACTGCCACAGCGCCAGTCCGGCAGCCCACTTGCCGCCCAGTTCCCGCCGCACGGAGGCCACCGCCGCCACGCAGGGGGTGTACAGCAGGCTGAATACCAGCAGCGACCCGGCAGACAGCGGCGACAAAATGCTGCCGATGGTGCCGCCGAACAGGACCTCCAGGGTGGAGACGACGCTTTCCTTGGCCATAAAGCCGCTGATCAGGGCGGTGCAAATGCGCCAGTCGCCCAGCCCCAGGGGCGCAAACAGCGGAACCAGAATGCCGGATATCCGGGCCAAAATGCTGTCGGCCGAGTCGGATACCATATTTAGCTGCAGGTCAAAGCTTTGTAGGAACCAAACCACCACCGTGGCAATGAGAATGACGGAGAATGCCCGCTGCAAAAAATCCTTGGCCTTTTCCCACAGCAGTTGACCCACATTTTTTACACTGGGCAGACGGTAGTTGGGCAGCTCCATAACAAAGGGGATGGGCTCGCCGCGAAACAGGGTGTCTTTATAGAGAAAGGCGGCTCCAATGCCTACCAGGATCCCCAGCAGGTACAGCCCGGACATGATCAGCCCGCCCTTGCCCGGGAAAAAGACGCTGACAAAGAAGGAGTAGATGGGCAGTTTGGCGGTACAGCTCATAAAGGGCGTGAGCAGAATGGTCATCTTTCGATCCCGCTCGCTGGTTAAGGTGCGGGTGGCCATGACCGCCGGCACGGTGCAGCCAAAGCCGATGAGCATGGGCACGATGCTCTTGCCGGACAGGCCGATCCTGCGCAGCAGCTTGTCCATTACAAAGGCCACGCGGGCAATATAGCCGCTGTCTTCCATTAAAGACAGGAAGAAAAACAGAGTGACGATGATGGGCAGAAAGCTGAGCACACTGCCCACGCCGGTAAAGATACCGTCGATCACCAGACTGTGGATGACCGGGTTCACATGCAGCTGGGTCAGCGCCGTGTCCGTTAGGGCGGACAGACGGTCGATCCCCAGCTCCAGCAGTTTTTGCAGTCCGCTGCCGATTACATTGAAGGTTAAGTAAAATACCAGCACCATAATGCCGATAAAGCAGGGAATGGCGGTATAACGCCCGGTGAGAATGCGGTCGATCTTTTCGCTTCGAATCCGCTCCTTGCTCTCCTGGGGGCGGATCACCGTCTGTGCACACAGCCGCTCGATAAAGTCAAAGCGCATATCCGCGATGGCGGCGCTGCGGTCCAGCCCGCGCTCCGTTTCCATTTGGCGGACAATGTGCTCCAGCATCTCCTGCTCGTTGCGATCCAGCTGCAACTGCTGCAGGATCAGCGCGTCCCCCTCAATGGCCTTGGTAGCGGCAAAGCGTACCGGCAGCCCGGCGAGCGCGGCGTGGTCCTCAATCAGGTGGATTACGGCGTGAATACACCGGTGCACGGCACCGCCGTGGTCGTCTTTGTCGCAAAAGTCCTGCTTCAGCGGCGGTTCCTGCTGCTTGGCCACATGAACGGCGTGGCGAATCAGCTCGTCTACGCCCTCATTCTTGGCGGCGGAGATGGGAATGATCGGCACCCCCAGCATGGCCTCCATGGTGTTTACATCAATAGAGCCGCGGTTGCCCACCAGCTCATCCATCATATTCAGCGCAATGACCATGGGTATTCCCATTTCCAGCAGCTGCATGGACAGATACAGGTTGCGCTCAATGTTGGTGGCGTCAACAATGTTGATGATGGCCGTGGGCTTATCCTGCAGCACAAAGTTGCGGGAGACGATCTCCTCGCTGCTGAAGGGCGACATGGAATAGATGCCCGGCAGGTCCGTAACCTCCGTGTTTGGGTAGCCGCGAATGGCGCCGCTTTTGCGATCCACGGTTACGCCGGGAAAGTTGCCCACATGCTGCTTGGCACCGGTCAGCTGGTTAAACAAGGTGGTCTTGCCGCAGTTTTGATTGCCCACCAGTGCATAGGTCAGCACGGTACCGTCCGGTAAGGGGTGCTCGTCCGCTTTGCTGTGGAATTTGCCGTTTTCGCCCAGCCCCGGGTGGTCCTGGTCCTTGGCTCGGTCTTTGAATGTGTGACTGCGGCTGCGGCGCCCAATGGGCTGAATGTCGATTTGCTGCGCTTCTGCCAGGCGCAGGGTCAGCTCATAACCGTGCACCTGTACTTCCATCGGGTCGCCCATGGGCGCCAGCTTGATGACCGTTACCTCTGCTCCGGGGATCATGCCCATATCTAAAAAATGTTGGCGCAGCGCGCCCTCGCCGCCCACGCGGCGGATTACGGCGCTTTTGCCCACTTCCAGTTCTTTTAGCGTCATCGGTCGGTCTCCTTTTCTCCATATATTTCTATCTCTTTACTGTACTGGATTGCCTGGCTGTTAGTCAAGACTTACCTGTCTGCGGCAGCCAAATTTCTGCCGTGGAAAAGCAAAGAAAAAGCCGCCTATTTCCCTCGTAATCGAGGTCAATAGACGGCGGGTAGAAATATTCATAATTTTGGTGTAAAATAGGAAATTAAGAGAAAGACAAATTTGAATTTGTGGAGGATAATATGAAAGTAGATGTCATTAAAAAATATTTTCAGTCTTGGTTAGATAACGATGTTGAGATTGTAAAACAGACTTTTTCTGAAAATGCTTTGTATAGTGAATGCTATGGACCTGAATATCATGGCTTATCACAAATTGTAACATGGTTTGAAAATTGGAATAATAAGGGACAAGTATTGGAATGGACAATCAAGCGAATATTCGAGCAAAACCAAACGTTAATTGTTGAATGGTACTTCAGATGTAATTATGATGGTAAGATAGATGGCTTTGATGGTGTTACAATAGCAGATTTTGATAAGGATATGAAAATATTAAAATTATGTGAATTTCAGTCGAAGGCAGAACACTACTATCCATATGAATCATGATCTAAATTCCAGTTTGTCGAACTTACTCTAAATAAGCAAAGACCGCTTACAAAAGTGTAGGCGGTCTTTATTCGTGTTCAGATATATTTGATTTTGAACTTTCTTTTCTTGGCTGAAAGCACCTTGCAAAGAATATCATCTACTGCGTCCGTGTATCTGCCTTGTGCTATCAGGCTGTTCTTCAAACGGATAAGTGATTGCAACACTTCGCTGTATTCGTCTTTGGAAAGGTATAAATGATATTTCTGTTCTTTCAAAACAACCACCTCCTGATACCACAATTATATAATAAGAAAGGGCATATAGGTAGTGTGCGATTGTCTCTTGACCACCCCTAAATGAACGAATTAACAGGGTAATAACCGCCTTGTCCATTAGCAAGAATTTTGCTCGTTTTTTTCTCTTTTCCCGTAAAAAATGAAAAAACGCCGGAAACCCTTGATTTTACTGGGTTTTCCGGCGAAGTTTTTGGCGTCCCGTAGAGGATTTGAACCTCCGGCCTACCGCTTAGGAGGCGGTCGCTCTATCCAACTGAGCTAACGGGACGGGTGTAAGTATTTTGTTTGAAAATGATGTAGGGGTCGATACCCGCATCGCACCGCAAACGGACCGCTTTTGCAAAAAATGCAAACGGATAAAGAAAAAGCCACCCTATAGGTGACTGCTTTCCTTCAAGTTCCTATGGTGACCCGGACGAGAATCGAACTCGTGTTACCGCCGTGAAAGGGCGGTGTCTTAACCTCTTGACCACCGGGCCATGGTGGCTTTAACTGGATTCGAACCAGTGACACCACGGGTATGAACCGTGTGCTCTAGCCAACTGAGCTATAAAGCCATACTGAAAAACTTGCAAACAGAATTATAGCCGATTGCGCCCCGTTTGTCAACACTTTTTTTGCAAAAGAGATCAGAATGCCGATGGATTAGCACATTTGTTTGACAAGGCAGGGGCCAAATGCTATACTGTCTTTAAATAAAAAACGCGAAAAAGCGGACGGAAGGGAGGTCCCGAACATGGACGCTGTCAGCGGGATGCAGCAAAAGATTCTGCGCTATATTCAGCGCACTTTGGACGAGCGGGGCGTGGCGCCCTCCGTGCGGGAGATCGGTGACGCTGTGGGGCTTAGCTCCACCTCCTCCGTGCAATACAATTTGAACAAACTGGAGCGTATGGGCTGCATTGAGCGGGACCCCAACTGCAAGCGCACCATTCGACTGCCCGGCCGCGCGGCGCAGGTGGCCCAGGTGCCGCTGCTGGGCACGGTGACTGCCGGTGTGCCCATTCTTGCTACCCAGCATATTGAGGAGTATATTCCTGTGTTCGGCGCTCGGCCGGGGGAGGAGCTGTTTGCCCTCCATGTGCGAGGCGACAGTATGATCGGCGCCCATATTGAGGACGGCGACATTGTGGTGGTGGGGCGCACCCCGGTGGCGGAGAACGGCCAGATCGTGGTGGCGATGATCGACGAAGAGGCCACGGTGAAGCGGTTTTATAAGGAGCACGGTCACTTCCGTCTGCAACCGGAGAATGATGCCTACGCCCCCATCATTGTGGACGAATTGGTGGTACTGGGACGGGTTAAGTTCGTGATCCGGCAATACTATTAAGAGTTTAACCGGCGGCAACGCCGGTATGCAGAGGTGTTTGAGATGAGCGAAAACTGTAATCATAACTGCGAGGGCTGCCAGGCAGACTGCGGCAGCCGCAAGGCGGACTTCAAGCAGCCTGCCAACAAATACAGCCATATCAAGAAAGTCATCGGTGTGGTCAGCGGCAAGGGCGGCGTAGGCAAGAGCCTGGTCACCTGTCTGCTGGCGGCCGGGTGCGCCAAGGCGGGACTGAAAGTGGGTGTGCTGGACGCGGACATTACCGGTCCCAGCGTGCCTAAGTCCTTTGGGGTGCACAGCCGGGCTATGCAGGACGGCGAGTGTCTGCTGCCTGCCGTTACAGACGGCGGCATTAAATTGATGAGCATTAACCTGCTGCTGGAGAGCGAGAGCGCCCCGGTGGTGTGGCGTGGCCCGGTGATTAGCGGGGTCATTAACCAGTTTTGGTCCGATGTGCGCTGGGGAGAGCTGGACTATCTGTTTGTGGATATGCCCCCGGGCACCGGCGATGTGGCGCTGACCGTGTTTCAGGGCCTGCCGGTGGACGGGATCGTGATCGTTACCACCCCCCAGGATCTGGTGCAGATGATCGTGGAAAAGGCTTTCAATATGGCCAAGATGATGAAAGTGCCGGTGCTGGGTTTGGTGGAGAATATGAGCGCTTATATATGTCCGGACTGCGGCAAGTCCCACCCGCTGTTTGGTACGTCTAAAGTAGAGGAGACGGCGGCGGCGCTGGGCGTGCCGGTGTTGGCGAAATTGCCTTTGGACCCGGCGGTGAATGCGCTGGTGGACGCCGGTCGGGTAGAGGATGTGCAGCGCCCGGAGCTGCAAGATTTTATTGATGTGTTGAAAGGCTATGGTGATTAAGATGGCTAAGCGTCAGGATTATATTAGTTGGGACGAGTATTTTATGGGCATTTCTCTGCTCAGTTGTTTGCGCAGTAAGGACCCCAATACGCAGGTGGGCGCCTGCATTGTCAACGGCGACAATCACATTGTCAGCGTGGGCTACAACGGCTTGCCCCGAGGCTGCAGCGATGACGAGTACCCTTGGGACCGCACGGCCGATGCCCCCAACAAAACCAAGTATCCCTTTGTGTGCCATGCGGAGCTGAACGCCATTTTGAACGCCGGGGGCAACAGTCTGAAGGACTGCCGCATTTATGTGGCGCTGTTTCCCTGCAATGAGTGCGCCAAGGCCATTATCCAAAGCGGCATTAACGAAGTGATCTATATCAGCGACAAGTACGCTGACTCGGACGCCACTTTAGCCAGCAAGCGTATGCTGGCCTCCGCCGGGGTCAAGCTGACCCGCTTTGCCAGCAACAAGACCATTACCATCTCGTTTGACGAAAAGGAAGTTTAATTATGCCAAACCCGGTTGCCATCGGCGAGACGGCGCCTCAAACAGCGCTGCCGGCGCAGGTGGATATTTACGATTTTGACAAAACCCTGGTGCCCTTTGACAGCGGCTCCCTGTTTATCGGCTACTGCGCCCTGCATTATCCTTGGGTGCTGGTGTATTTGCCGGTTTGGTTCATTGCGTGCCTGCTGTTTGCCTTGCGGGTTTTGTCTTTGCAAAAGTTTAAGAACCTGTGCTTCGGCTTTTTGCCCCTGGTGCCGGTGCAGCGGGCGGCAAAGGGCTTTTGGGAGAAGCATTTGCACCAGGTGTATCCCTGGTTTACCCAAAAGAAGCGCCCGGCGGTGATCATCAGCGCGTCACCGGATTTTTTGCTGGAGGAATTGCAGCGCCGACTGGGGCTGCCGTATCTGCTGTGTACCCGGCACAACCCAAAGACCGGGCGTATTTTAGGGCAGAACTGCCGGGGTGAAGAAAAGGTGCGCCGCTTTCACCGGGCGTTCCCCGGTGTGCAGGTGGTGGATGTGTACTCCGATTCTTTGGGCCACGACAAACCCATTTTTGGCCTGGCAACCGGCACCTGTTATCATGTGACCGGCCATGCACCCCATGCCTTTGACTACCGAACCCAATATAAAGACTGACATTTTTTAAGGATTTTCCGGAATGAGAAAGAATTTACCTATTATTTTGCTTTCTGCACTGGTGGTGATCGGGCTGCTGGTAGGGGTGGGCTATTATTTTCAGACCTACCGCCACGGCCAGGCGCCGGAGGAAGGACTGACAGTGGTTACCGCCGAGAGCACCACCGCTTCTAATAAACGCGCCCTTTTGGCAGAGAATAAAGAGGGCGACTTTCAGCTGTACGCCCAGGGGGACAAGGCCATCTTGGTCCATCAGGGCAAAAGCAAGACCTTTTCCGGCTGGAGCCGTTACCTGACCAAGGAACGACCCAAGCTCTACTATACGGATCTGAACGGCGACAAAAAGAAAGAGCTGGTGGTGCGATTGGTCAGTGGTATTGACCGGTCCACCGGGCAGGAGCTGTACACCTATGACCTGTATGTGCTCACCCCCCACAAGCAAAAGGACGGCAGCTTTGAATACGATCTTGTGGTTGCCGACCGAGAAAGCTGGAAGCGGCCCTTTACCCAGGCGGTGAAGTGCAGCGTCACCCAGTTGAAAAATGACCCTATGCGGGTGCAGGTGGCTATGGGCAATGCCTCCGGCAGCCTGAGTTTTGACGAAAAAACCGGTATTTCCACCTCCAAGTACACCGCATTTTCCCGGGCGGAAACGAATGCGGACGGCACCCCGCAAACCATTTACGGCTGGGACTACGGTATCGGCACCTACACGGTGGAGGACGGGCAGATAAAAGTCAAAATCGCCGTGCGTATCGACTACAAGCCCTCCCGCCAGATCAAGATTGCGGGCTACGTCCACTGTGGCCTGGATTATTTGGGCGGCGGCTTCTCCTTAAAGAAAGGCAGCGTTTACTATCGGGCTGCCAAGGACTACCGCATTACGGACCCCCGGGATGTGGCGGAGCGGGACTGGGCCTATACCCTCACCAATGCTTCCGGCACCGCAGGCATTACCGAGCCGCAGCTGAGCCGGGTGGAGGGTACCCTTACCGTGCCGGACAGCGGCGCGGACGGGGTGCGATCCTTCAGCGGGATGGACAGTCAGATCAAGGCGGTGAGCGCTGTGCGCTTTACCAACAAGCAGATTGTGCTGACGGCAGCGGAGGGCTACAGCTTTATGCAAAATACGGCGAATGCCCGGGACTATGCGGTGCAGATCACCCGGAACAAAGTGACCTACCGTATTGATAAAAGTGCAGAGATCACAGAGGCGGACGGCCGCAGTGTGCTTACCTTTACGCTGGACAAAAGCTACAAGCGCAGCGACCTGCAAAAGGTGACCCTGCGCTTTGGTGCATAGAATTTTTCATTTGTTGTAAACATTTAGCGCATTGGTTGACAGACACTGCTTTTGTGTTATACTATTTTCGGAGGCGTTATTATGAACCAAGTCATGATCTCGGCGGACTCCACCTGCGATCTGCCGGTGGATCTGCAACGGCAGCGCCATGTGTACTGCTTTGCCCTGTCTATTTTGCTGGGCGATACGGCGTATGCAGACGGGGTGGAAATTCGCCCGGCGGATATTTACGCCGATGTGGCGGAGAACCATCGCCTGCCCAAGACGGCGGCGGTGCCCCCCGGTGTGTATTATGACAAATTTAAGCAGTGGACGGACGCCGGGTGCAGCGTCGTGCACATTGGACTGTCCTCTGCCATTTCCTCCAGCTATCAGAACGCCTGCACCGCTGCGGCGGATCTGGACAATGTATATTGTATCGACTCTAAGAATTTGTGCATGGGCATGGGGCTGCTGGTACTGCGCGCTTGCGATCTGCGGGACAGCGGTATGGACGCCCGGCGGATCGCCGCCAAGGTGAGCCGGTTGGTGCCCAAGGTGTCTTCCACCTTTGTGCTCAGCGACTTGGAGTATTTGTATAAAGGTGGGCGCTGCTCCGGCGTGGCCCGCTTCGGCGCCAATGTGCTGGGGATCAAGCCCAGTATCGCCGTCACCCCGGAGGGCAGCCTGGAAGTGTCTAAAAAATATCGGGGCAAGATGGATAGTGTTTACCGCCAGTATGTAACGGACCGACTGCTGGATTTGAAGCGCATGGACACCGGACGAATTGTGCTGGCAGACAGCGGCGGTGTTGCGCCGGACACGCTGGCGTTTTTGCGGGGAGTTATCAGCGGCAAGACCGGTTGCAAGGAATTGATCCTGGCGGATGCCGGTTGCACCATCTCCAGCCACTGCGGACCGGGCACGCTGGCGGTGTTTTATCTGCAAAAATAAGAGCGTGGCTTTTATTAAAAAAGAAATATGAGGAGATATGAGGTGATCGTATGCGCGTAAAAAGCAAGAGTGCGGTGCTGCATATGTTGCTGGGCAGCCCCAACTACATCAGCGGTCAGGAGCTGGCCAATCGATTGGGGGTCAGCCGCCAAACTGTTGGCAAATGTGTGCAGCAATTGCGGGAGGAAGGGTACAAAATTGAAGCTACCCAGCGTTTGGGCTATAAGTTCCTGGGCGACAACAATCTGGTTACGGCAGAGGTGCTTACCCCCCGGCTGCATTGCCCGTTGGAACCCATTTATTATGCTACGGTGGACTCCACCAACACGGAGGCCAAGCGGCTGCTGAACGCCGGGTATCGAGGCAATTTTTTGGTAGTGGCAGATGAGCAGACCGCCGGGCGCGGCCGCCAGGGCAAGCAGTTTTATTCTCCCCGGAGCACCGGGATCTATATGACCGTGGTTGTGCATCACGGCCGACGGCTGCAAGACGCAGTGTCTGTGACCACTGCTGCCGGTGTGGCGGTGTGTCGAGCCATTGAGGAGCTGACGGACAAGCTCCCCCAAATCAAGTGGGTCAATGATGTGTACATAGACGACAAGAAGATCTGCGGCATTTTGACCGAGGCTGTTGTGGGTATGGAGAGCGGCGTAGCCGAGGCCATGATCATCGGTATCGGTGTCAATATGCAGACGGAGCAGTTTCCCGCAGATGTGGAGAACGCCGCGTCTTTGGATGCAGATGTGAGCCGGGCGGACATGATCGCCGCGATTGCGGACCATTTGTGGGAGATCTTGGACGACGGTTACGAAAGTTATATTGATTATTACCGCAGTCACAGTATGCTGTTGGGCAAGGCCGTTACTTTTATCCGGGACGGCGTGACCACACCGGCTACGGCCATTGGGATTGATGAGACCGGTGGGCTGGTGGTGCGCCTGGAAGACGGTAGCGTGATTACCCTGCGCAGCGGTGAGATTACCGTGCGCCCTCGGTGCACAAAAAAATCTTGACAATCGGCTGAATTCTGTTATAATAATTAAGCCGCATATTGCGGGCTGGTAAGTTGCGCCCTTTTGGCGTGCGCCTGCCGTAGCGAGTTTAAGTAAAGGAGAATGACAGATGTACGCAGTTATTGTTACCGGCGGTAAACAGTACAAGGTGTCTGAGGGCGATGTGCTTTATATCGAGAAGCTGAACGCCGAGGCAGACGCCGAGATCACCTTTGACACCGTACTTGCAGTAGGTACCGACGACGGGCTGAAGGTAGGCAAGGATTGTGCCAAGGCTGCTGTTAGCGCTAAGGTTCTGAAGAACGGCAAGGCAAAGAAGATCACCGTCTTTACCTACAAGCCCAAGAAGGACGAGAAGCGGAAGATGGGTCACCGTCAGCCTTATACCAAGGTTGAGATCACTTCCATCAAGGCATAATGATTTCCATTGATTTTTTCGCAGCGCAGGGAGCGCTTACGGGCTTTTCCGCCCGCGGTCACGCAGACACAGCCCCTTATGGAGAGGACATTGTTTGCGCCGCCGTATCCAGCGCCTGCCTGCTCACTGCCAACACCATAACCGAGGTGCTGCACCTGCCGGCCGCAGCGGAGATGAAGGACGGGTTCCTTCAGTTGCGGCTCAGTGGGGATACCGCCCCGGCGCAGGTGCTCCTGCAAGGGCTGAAGCTCCATTTGAGCGCCCTTTCAGAGCAGTACCCGCAAAGTATTCAAGTTTTGATTTCGGAGGTGTAAGTCATGCTCAAGTTAGATATTCAGCTTTTTGCACATAAAAAAGGTATGGGTTCTACCAAGAACGGCCGTGACAGCGAGTCCAAGCGCCTGGGCGCCAAGCGCGCAGACGGTCAGTTCGTGCTGGCCGGCAACATTCTGTATCGCCAGCGCGGCACCCATATTCACCCCGGCACCAATGTAGGCATCGGCTCTGACGATACCCTGTATGCACTGGTGGACGGCACCGTGAAGTTTGAAAAGCTGGGCAAGGACAGAAAGAAAGTTTCTGTTTATCCCGTAGAGCAGTAATGCAAACCAAGAGAGGGTAAGGGCAGTAGGCTCTTACCCTTTTTTATTTTGTTTTTTTGGAGGAATGGGTATGAAGACAGCGGTAGTTACCGGCGCGTCCGGCGGCATTGGATTGGAGACGGCGCGGGCGCTTTTGGCAGACGGCTGGCAGGTGGTGTGCCTAAGCCGCCATGCCTGCCCGTTGGAGGGGGTGCGCAGCATTCCATGCGATATAACGGACAGCGCCCAGGTGCAGGCGGCCTTTGCGGCCGTTGACCGGGTAGACTTGCTGGTGAATAACGCCGGGTTCGGTATTTCCGGCGCAGTGGAATGCACCGGGGAGGCAGAAATGCGCCGCCAGTTTGATTTGAATTTTTTTGCATGGGTCACGGTGATTCAGGCGGCCCTGCCAGCCTTGCGAGAGAGTCGGGGGCGTATTCTCAATATTTCCTCCGCCGCAGCGGTGTTTTCCATTCCGTTCCAGAGCTTTTACTCTGCCACCAAGGCGGCGGTGGAAAGCTTGACCTGCGCCCTGCGCAGCGAGCTGGCGCCCTTTGGTATTACCGTTGGCGCCCTGCGGTTGGGGGATGTAAAGACCGGCTTTACCGCCGCCCGCCAAAAGAGTGGCTCCGGTGACGATTTGTACGCCGGGCGCATTGCGCGCAGCGTGGCGGTGATGGAGCGCGACGAGCAAAACGGTATGCCCCCGGCTGCCATTGCCGCTGCTGTGGTTCGTGCCGCCCATAAGAAGCGCCTGCCTCCGGTGACCACCGTGGGCATCAAGTATAAGCTCCTTTGCGGATTGAACAAGCTGCTGCCCCTCTCCGCTGTCACCGCTCTGGTGGCCAAGATCTATATTCCGGAGAAGTAAAATGCGAAACCCGATTTTCCTCCCCTGTCAGGGAGGCGTTGCGCAAAGAAAAGCGGAGGGATTGCCCTCGCCCATACGGTCACAAGCCATAAAAAAGGCCACCCACAGCGGGTGGCCTTTTTGCTAGCTATAGATATTTATTTTGTATCAAAGCGGAATTCGGTGGTGGTGGTGAAGGGCACGCCGGCTTTGACGAATTCTACCGGGAAGTTGGGGCAATGGAGGCTGTCCGGGTAGAACTGGGTTTCCAGCGCTACGCCCCGGCGGTAGGTAACTTTGGAGTCACCCTTGCCCGGGTTGCCGTCTTTCTTTAGCCAGCCGCCGCAATAGACCTGCACACCGGGCAGGTCCGTCCACACGGACAGCCGCCGTCCGCTTTCCGGCTCCCACAGCACCGCCGCTTCTGCAAAGGCTCTGGGGTTCGCCTTGGTCAGGCAGAAATTGTTATCATAGCCGATACCGGGAATCACGGCACGGAAAGGCGCATCGATCCGCTCCCCGATGGGGTGGGGGGCAGAAAAGTCCATCATCGTACCGGTCAGGTCGCCCAGCTCGCCGGTGGGCAGCTGGTCGTCGTCCGTCTCCGTAAACCGATGGGCGTGGACAGTGAGCACATGCCCCTCAATGGTCTTTGCCGGGTTGCAGGACAGATTAAAGTACACATGGTTGGTGGGGTTGGCCACCGTGTCTCGGTCACTATCTACCCGGTAGGCCAGCCGCAGGGTATTCTCTTCCGTCAGCGTATAAGTTACCTGCAAGGTGAAGTTGCCGGGGAAGCCGTCCTCCATATCCGGCGAAAAGCGGGAAAAGGTGATGCTGTTCTCTGCGGTGTCCTTCACCTGCCACAGGTGAAAGCTCATACGCCCGCCGCTGTGTAGGGTCCACTGCCCCTGATTCATGGGGGTGTGGTAGGTTTGGCCCTGAAAGTCAAAGGCGGCGCCGCGAATACGGTTGGCCCAGCGACCCACCACCAGTCCCTGGTAGCCCAGGTCCGGGTCTGTATAAAGAGCCGGGTCGTCAAAGCCCAGCACCACATCGCCCAAATTGCCGTTCCTGTCCGGCATATACAGGCGCACGATCCCGGCACCCAGGGTTTGCAGCGATACGCTGGCGCCCCGGCTGTTGGTGATGGTATACAGGTCCACTTGCTCCCCGGAGGGCAGATGGCCAAAAACAGTCTTTTCAATCATAACAAATGCTCCTTGCCGGGCGAAAATGCCGCCCAATTTTTCCATTTTCAGTATAAACGAAAGGGACGGGAATTGCAATACTTCTTGACTTTTTCTCCCTTTATCAGTATTCTGTTAATAATAAGAAGTATAATTTGCCTTTTGAAATGCAGATAAAAAGGATGTTGAACCTATGGATACGATTTTACAATTCTTGACCGGCGTGCTGCGGTATGTGCTGCCGGTGCTGGCGCTGCTGATCCTGGCGGTGTGTGTGATCTCTCTGTTTCGCAACCGCCCACGGGTGCACAAGATGGCCCAGCTGGTGGACCAAAATAACGGCTCGGTGATGGATATTACCCACTGGGAGACCTCTATCGGCAAGAGTAAGGCCAACGATGTGGTGCTGCCTTTGCCCAGCGTCAGCCGCTTTCACGCGGTGATCGCCAAGAAAAAGGACGGCTGGATGGTAACGGACACCTTCTCCAAGAACGGCGTGCAGGTGAACGGCGTGCCGGTGGACCAGCGGGCACCGCTGGCGGACGGGGATATTCTGATGATCGGCACCATTCCGCTGCAATTCCTGTGCAAGGAAGCCATCTCTACCGACGACCGCAGTCAAATGCGCACCGCCGCCCGGCAGAACCGGGGTCAAACGGTGGCCTATGGCGTATTGGTGGACGCAGAGACCCACCGCCCGGTATATATCAAAAAGCAGGATGTGCTTATCGGTCGAGGCGAGGACGCGGATATTCAGCTGCTCAGCCCCACGGTCAGTGCCCACCACGCACGGCTGCGCCGCACCTCCAAGGGATGGGCGGTGTATGACCTGGACAGCCACAACGGCACCAAGCTCAACGGTCGGTTTATTACGCAGCCCCAGCTGATTTTTGACGAAGATATGCTCACCTTTGGGGACAAGGTGTTTCTGTTTTACGAAAAATAAGAAAGGAGCAGCCCTATGCCAAAGAAGAAAACGGCAGCCACCAAGCAAAAGAAGCTGCCCCGTATTAAACCCATTAACAACTTTGCCCTTTTAATGGTGCTTAGCGTGTTTCAGCTACTCAGTGGCACGGCGGCCGCCGGCGGCACCGGCACCTTTGAAGTTAAGGTGCTGCTGTGCACGCTGGCGCTGATCGTGCTGGAGTGGCTGTATGTGAGCGTGTTTTACTTTGCCATGCACCGGCGGAATTTTGAGTTGGAATTCATTGCCTTTTTCCTATCCGGGGTGGGCATTGCCGTCATCGGCAGCATTAAGCCGGACGACGCCTTTAAGCAGCTGCTGATGCTGATCGCCGGGGTCATCGGCTTTATTGTGCTGGTGTACCTGATGGGTGATGTGGACCTGTGTATGCGCCTGCGCCTGCCGGTGGCGGTGGCGGCTATTTTGCTGCTGATCGTCAACATTGCCATTGCCAAGGTGACCCATGGCGCCCGCAACTGGATTACCATATTCGGTGTGACTTTCCAGCCCTCGGAATTTGTAAAAGTTGCCTTTATCTTTGTAGGCGCTGCCACGCTGGAAAAAATTCAGACCTCTAAGAACCTGTATGCCTTTATTGCCTTTTCCCTGGTGTGCGTGGGGGCGCTGATCGTCATTAAGGACTTTGGTACGGCGCTAATCTTTTTTGTAACCTTTCTCATTATCGCCTTTATGAACTCCGGCGATATTAAGACCATTTTTCTGGCCTTGGCCTCTGCGGCTATGGGCGGGTTTATCGTTATTAAGTACAAATCCTATGTGACCGCCCGTTTCTCCGTGTACCGCCATGTGTGGGAGCATTATAACGACAGCGGGTATCAGCAGACCCGGGTACTGGTGGGTCTGGCCTCCGGCGGACTGCTGGGGCTGGGCATCGGCGCCGGCACCACCCGCGGTGTGTGGGCACGGACCACAGACCTGATCTTTGGTGTGATCTGCGAGGAATGGGGCTTTCTTTTTGGGCTGCTGCTGGTGCTGTCCTTTGTGGCTATCGCCGTGTCTGCACTGGTAAACAGCATTGCCGCCCGCTCCACTTTCTACTCCATCGCCGCCGTGGCGGCAGCGGGCCTGCTGCTGTTCCAAACGGCGCTGAATATCTTTGGCATTACCGATGTGCTGCCGCTTACCGGTGTGACCCTGCCCTTTGTGAGCCAGGGCGGTTCTTCCATGATCTCCTGCTGGGCAGTGCTGGCCTTTATTAAGGCCTCCGATGTGCGGACATACAACTATCTGGGAGGTGTGCGCAAGAAATGAAGATGATTACCAAGCGGGGCATTTTCCTGTGGATCCTGGCAGTTGCCTTTCTCTTTGGGCTGGGCTTTATGACTTACAGCCTGGTGGAGAACGGCGACACCTGGGTGATGAAAACCTACAATACCCATATTTACAAAAACGGCGATTTGATCGGCGCCGGCACCATCAAGTCTGCGGACGGCGCGGTGTTGGCAGAGACCAAGGACGGCAAGCGGGTGTATGCTGAAGACCCTACGGTGCGCAAGGCCACCCTGCACACGGTGGGCGACACCAAGGGCTTTATCTCCTCTGGTATTCAGTCCGTGTACAAGGCCGATTTAACCGGCTACAACCTGCTGTTCGGCGTGTATTCCATTGAGCGCTACGGCAAGGGCAACAACATGCGGCTGACCATAGACAGCCGGGTGTGTGCCAAGGCGTACAGTCTGCTCAGCGACTACAAGGCGGGCACCGTGGGCGTGGTCAATTACAAAACCGGTGACATTGTGTGCGCTGTGTCCACCCCCTCTTATGATATGGAGGACGAGCCGTCGGACCTGAACACCAATTCTGCCTACGAGGGCGTGTATATCAACCGGCTGATGACTGGGCTTTATACCCCCGGTTCCACTTTTAAGCTGGTGACCGCCGCCTGTGCCATTGAGAATATTCCGGACTTGATGGACCGCACCTGGGAGTGCACCGGGGAGTATGACCCGGGCAAGGGCGAGCCCATCCGCTGCAACGGCGTGCACGGCCGCCTGACCTTTAAGCAAGCGCTGGCCAAGAGCTGCAACGCCACTTTTGCGCAGATCGCCATTGAGCTGGGGCCGGAGAAGCTGGCAAGCACCGTAGAGACCTTGGGGCTGACCAGCCGGGTGACCGTCAGCAACAAGCTGAATTCCGAGCAGGGGCGCTTTTTCCTGGAAAAGAGCGACCCGGACGATTATGTGGGCTGGACGGGCATCGGTCAGGGCGACACCCTGCTGCCTCCCATTGCCATGCTGCGCTATATGGCGGCCATTGCCAACGACGGCAAGGCGGTGACCTTTAACGAGGTGAATTCTCTAGCCACTCAGGCGGGCAAGGCGCTGAATTTGAATATTGCCAAGAACGAGACCCAGTTGCTGAGCACAGAGACTGCCGCCCAGTTGAAGAAGCTGATGCGCAATAATGTAAAAGCCCAGTACGGCGAATATAACTACAAGGGCTTGCACCTGTGCGCCAAAAGCGGCACGGCTGAGGTGGACAAGGACACGGACCACAACACCGCTTGGTTTGTGGGCTTTATGGACGACGCGGACCACCCTTACGCCTTTGTGGTAGTGGTAGAGCACGGCGGCTCCGGCTCGCAGACGGCCGGTCCCATTGCCGGCTCCATGCTGCGTACCTTGGTGGACAAGGAGAGTAAGTAACCGTGGCGTACCAGTGGACAAAAACAGACGCAGCCGCCCCGGAGCGGGTGTTGCTGATCGGTTTGGACTGCGGCGATTATGACGCAGAGGCTTCTATGGCGGAGCTGGAGCGGCTGACGGATACCGCCGGCGGCCTGGTAGTGGGTCACACGGTGCAAAAGCGCCCGGCGCCGGAGGGCGCTACCTACATCGGCAGCGGGCTGGTGGAAAGCCTGGCGGAATTTTGCCGGCAGAACGAAGTGGATTTAACGGTGGCGGACGGCAGCCTGACCCCGGTGCAGGCCCGTAATTTGGAGCGGGCCCTGGGCACGGCTGTCATCGACCGTACCGCATTGATTTTGGATATTTTTGCCGCCCGGGCACGGAGCAGCGAGGGCAAGCTGCAAGTGGAGCTGGCCCAGCTGCAATACCGGCTGCCCCGGTTGGGCGGGCAGGGCAATTCTTTGTCTCGATTGGGCGGCGGTATCGGCACCCGCGGCCCCGGCGAAAGCAAGCTGGAAAGCGACCGGCGCCATATTCGCCGCCGGATTACTGCCTTGCAGCGGGAGTTAAAGACCGTGCAGGAGCGGCGGGAGCGGATGCATCTGCGCCGCCAAAAGAACCGGGCGCTGACGGTAGCGCTGGTGGGCTATACCAATGCGGGTAAGTCCACTTTAATGAATGCTTTAACGGATGCGGGCGTGCTGGTCGCGGATCAACTGTTTGCCACTTTGGACCCCACCGCCCGGCGGCTGGTGCTGCCCTCCGGTCGTCAAGTGATGCTGGTGGATACGGTGGGACTGGTGCAGCGGTTGCCCCATGAGTTGGTGGACGCCTTTCGCTCCACTTTGGCAGAGGCAGCCTGGGCAGATGTAATTCTGGATGTGTGCGATGCTTCCGACCCGGCCTGCAACAGCCAAATGCAGGTGACTGCCCAGGTGCTGGACAGCCTGGGCTGCGGGGGCAAGCCTCTGCTTCATGTACTAAACAAATGCGACCGGGTACCGGAGGAAGAGCGCTTTCCGCTGCTGGGCACCAGCGTGCGAATCAGCGCCCGCACCGGCGAAGGACTGCCGCAGCTACTGGCTGAGATTGACCGGCTGCTGCCCGGGCAGTGGGCGAGAGCGGCACTTTGTATTCCCTTTGATCGGGGCGATCTGACGGATCGGCTTCACCGGGAGGGTAAGGTGCTGGCAGAGGATTACACTCCGGCAGGTACCCGCCTGCAAGTGCTGGCCGACCCGGCGCTGCTGGAAGAACTGCGCCCCTATTTTATTTAACAGAACAGTCCTAATTTGCCCTGCCGCCGCATACTTTGTTATGAGGTGGTAGAGTATGAAAGTGATGACGGTAAAGCTGAACCCTAAGACGGTGTTCGGCCTGATTTTAGTGGCCGCCGGGGTGCTGGTGGTGCTGCTCACCTTTTTGGCCAATCATGTCAAGACCGGGGACGCGGCGCCTTCTGCGGCAGAGTCTGCAGGACTGACCTGTGCGGATGTGCAGGCAGGTGCCCGGCTGCTGACCGATATGGGTTGGCAAGTAGGCGACAGCAACCAAAAGACCATTACCGTGCCTCGCAACTGGGACGCGGTTTATACCGAGTACAACGCCCTGCAACAGCAGCAGGGCTATGACCTGACCCCTTATAAGGGCAAGCAGGTACAGCTATATACATATGAGATCACCAACTACACCGGCTACGACCAAGGCATCGTGGCGGATCTGTTGGTCAGTAACGGCAGAGTGATCGGTGCAGATCTGTGCAACACCTCTGCCAAGGACGGCTTTATGCTGGGATTGGAAAAACGCAAATGAGCGAACGGATCGAAAAAATACTGGCCCGAGAGTTGAACGAGCCCCGCAGCCGGGTCAAAACGCTGCTGCAAAAGGGACAGGTGACTGTGGACGGCGTAGTGGCTCGCGCCGGGCAGCAGGCAGACCCGGACACTCAAGAGATTTGCCTGGCAGGCGAACCCATTGCCTGCCGGGCTTTTGTGTATTTGATGCTCAACAAACCCACAGGGGTGCTCTCTGCCACGGACGGCAAGGGAGAGCCGACGGTACTGGATTTGGTGCCTTCGGCACTAAGGCGCAAAGGGCTGTTCCCCGCCGGGCGGCTGGATAAGGACACCACCGGCTTTGTGCTGCTGACAGACGACGGCGCCTTTGCCCACCGCATTCTCAGCCCCCGCAGCCATATTCCAAAGACCTATATCGCCACCCTGGACAAACCGGTGCCCCCTACGGCTGCCGCGGCCTTTGCCGGAGGGATGGAGATGGACGGCAAGGTGCTACAGCCGGCGCAGCTGACGATTTTATCTGCCCATCCGCCCCGGGCGCAGGTGGTGCTGCGGCAGGGTATTTATCATCAGGTCAAGCGCATGTTTGCCCGGGTGGGCTGCACCGTTACCGCCCTGCACCGCACCGCCATGGGTGCGTTGGAACTGGATCCAACGCTGGCGCCGGGGGACTGTCGTGCATTGACCCCGGCGGAGGTGGCGCTGTTGGCAAAAGACGCCGTACAATAGGTGTTAAGAACTGCGCGGCAACAACATATTGTGGTTTTGGTGTGAAAAAGTCGGCCGTTTATGCAAGTCGCACAAAAAATAATAAAAATTTTTGTCGAAAGGTTGCAATTTGATTAAAGGCATTGTATAATATGACCAATAAAGGGTGATTGAATTTGTGCAATTTTATCCCTTTTATTTGATAAAGAATTGACAAAGGGGTTGGATCCTGATGCCCAACAGACTGTTTCAAGGCATTATAAACCAAATGCGTGAGGTGCTGGACCGTACCATCGGTGTGGTGGACGAGAGCGGTACCGTGATCGCTTGCAGTGAGCTGGGCCAGATCGGCGAGGCACGCAAGGGCATTATCTCTGCCGGCGTGTTCAGCGGGGCACAAATCTGTGTGGATAACTGCACATATAAGGCCTTTGGCAACTCCGTGCACCCGGATTATGCGGTATTTGTGGACGGTACGGACGATATGAGCAAGCATTATGCGGACATTATCGCCGTGTCGCTGGACCAAATCAAGCAGAATAACGACGAGAAATTCGATCGTTCCAATTTTGTAAAGAACGTGATCCTGGACAATATCCTGCCCGGCGATATTTATATCAAATCCCGGGAGCTGCATTTCAATAATGACGCTTCTCGCGTGGTCTTTCTTATTCGAGTGACGCAGGATACGGATGTGTCCGTCTATGATGTGATTCAAAACTTTTTCCCGGACAAGACCAAGGATCTGGTTATTGACATTAACGAGAAGGACATTGCCTTGGTGAAGGAAGTGCGCCCCAATGTGGACAGCAAGGATTTGGAAAAGCTGGCTCGCTCCATTTGCGACACCCTTTCCACCGAGTTCTACTGCAACGCCGTTGTGGGTATCGGCACGCGGGTTACCGGCATTAAGGACCTGGCCCATTCCTTTAAGGAGGCCCAGGTTGCGCTGGAAGTGGGCAAGGTGTTTGACACGGAGAAGTCCATTATCAGCTACGAGAATTTGGGCATTGCCCGGCTGATTTACCAGCTGCCCACCACCTTGTGCGATATGTTCCTGAAAGAGGTGTTCAAGCGGGGCTCCATTGACAGTCTGGATCAGGAAACCCTCTTTACCATTCAAAAGTTCTTTGAGAACAACCTGAATGTGTCTGAGACTTCCAGAAAGCTGTTTGTCCACCGAAACACCTTGGTGTACCGACTGGAGAAAATCAAAAAGCTCACCGGTTTGGATCTGCGGGAGTTTGACGACGCCATTGTGTTCAAAGTGGCGCTGATGGTCAATAAGTATCTGGATTCCAGTCCCATAAAATATTAACGGCATTTGCGGCACCTTTTGGTGCCGCTTTTTTTGTTTGGACAAAAGCGGGCCGATATTGGTGGATCGGATCGGTGTGTTTCGCCCAAATTTTAACAATTCTGTCACATCTTTTACAAAATAATAACAAGTAAGGGGTTGATTTATCCCTTGATTTGCTATATATTATAATTAACTATATAGTGCCGTAGTGTTACCCTTAGCCTTCGGCGCCAAGTTAAAAGAGGTAAAAATTGTGATTGAATTCAGAAATGTATCAAAGGTGTACGACTCTACGGACACCCACGCCCTCAATCATGTGAATATTAAGATTGAGGATGGCGAGTTCGTGTTTGTGGTAGGCTCCTCCGGCGCCGGCAAGTCCACCTTTTTGAAGCTCATTATGCACGAGGAAAAGCCCACGGAGGGCGAGGTGATCTTTAACGAGTATTCCTCCGCCACTTTGAAGAAGCGGCAGGTGCCCTATTACCGCCGCACCATGGGTATTGTGTTCCAGGACTTCCGCCTGATCCCCAAGATGACGGTGTATGACAATGTGGCCTTTGCCATGCGTGTGATCGGCGCTAAGGAGAAGGACATTCGCAAGCGGGTGCCCTATATCCTTCAACTGGTGGGGCTGAGCCAAAAGGCGCGCTCCATGCCCAATGAGTTGTCCGGCGGCGAGCAGCAGCGTGTGTCCCTGGCGCGCGCGTTGGTGAACAATCCCAAGGTCATCATTGCGGACGAGCCTACCGGCAATGTGGACCCGGAGATGAGCCACGAGATCGTGGAGCTGCTCACCAAGATTAACAACGCCGGCACCACCGTGATCATGGTGACCCATGAACACGATCTGGTGCGCTCTTTCCAGCGGCGGGTAATCGTGATCAAGAACGGCGAAGTGGTCTCCGACACCCCGGATCCCACCCACGCCCGGTTTGAGAGCAGCGAGCCCCGCAAAGAAACGGATATGTTCTTTTACGAAGAGGGCACTTCCATTGACCTGTCCAAGACGGCAGACGCCCGGACGGACGAGGATGTGTTTGACAACTTAGAGTCCCTGGCGGACGAGACCCCGGCGCAGGCAGCGGCCACCCCGGAGGATGAGAACGGAGGTGCGGCAGAATGACCGGCGCAAGTTTAAGATATTTAATTAAAGAGGGCTTTCGCAACACCTGGACCAATCGGATGATGTCCATCGCGTCCATTTGCGTATTGATGAGCTGCTTGGTGCTCATCGGCTCTGCATCTATGATCTTTTTGAATATGGACTCCCTGCTCTCCCGCATTGAGGAGGAGAATGTGATCATGGTCTATATTAAGGATGACGCGAACCAGGCCGCCATTGACACCATGGGTCAGGAAATTAAGGCCCTGGGCAATGTGAAGGAGCTGGAGTATGTGCCCAAGGAAAAGGCGTGGGCACAGCAGCTGGAAACCATGGAGGACGCCCAGGCCAAGTTCTTTACCCAGATCAGTTCGGATATTCCGCTGCCCAATGCCTACAAGGTGACGGTAGCCGATCTTGGCAAGTTTGATCAAACGGTCAAAGGGCTAAAGGGGCTGCAAAATGTAGACACCATTCGAGAGAACAAGGACCTGGCGCAAAAGCTGGTGTCCATTCGGCAGGGCATTACGGTGATCTCCATTGTGATCATCGGCGTGCTGTTTGCCATCTCTCTGTTCATTATCTCCAACACCATTAAGTTGACGGTGTATTCCCGCCGGTTGGAGATCAGCATTATGAAGAGCGTGGGCGCCACCAACAGCTTTGTGCGCCTGCCCTTCGTGGTAGAGGGTATGATCCTTGGTATCGTGTCCGGCGCTGTGTCGCTGGGGCTGGTATGGGGGCTGTACGAGCTGGCGGTGCGCCAGTTCGGCGCTCTGCTGAGAAGCCTGTCCCTGTCTGCGCTGCCCTTTGCCCCCTATGCGCTGCAAATGCTGGGCATCTTTGTTGCCATCGGTATTGTTAGCGGTGTGGGCGGCTCCATGATCACCATGCGCAAGTACCTGAATAAGGAAGGTAGTGAGATTAGTGCAGTCTAAATCCAAAATTTGGTTGCGGCGGCTGTTTTGCCTGCTTTGCAGTCTTGTGTTGGTGCTGACCGCCGGGGTAAGCTCCGCCTTTGTGGCAGAGGCTAAGTCCCGCTCGGAGCTGGAGAGCGAAAAAAGCAAAATTCAGTCCCGAATCAACAGCACCCAAAGCAAGCTGAACAGCTTGTCCAAACAAAAGAAAGATACGCAGGAATATATCAACACCCTGCAGGAAAAAATAAGCCTGTTGCAGGACAAGATCTCCAATTTGGAGAGCGACAAGTCCGCCCTGCAATCGGAGATTGACGCCACCCAGGCGAAGATTGAAAAAACCGCTGCGGATATTGAGGAGACCCAGCGTCAAATTGACCAAAAGCAAAAGGAATTTGACGCTACATACGCCGAGTATTGTCAGCGGCTGCGGGCTATGTATATCAGCGGCAGTGCCTCCACTTTGGAAGTGCTGCTCACCTGCTCTGACCTGTCCAGTCTTTTGACCCGGTCGGAGATGATCAAGTCCGTCTCCCAGCAGGACAGCGCCACCTTGGACAGCCTGATGAAGAAGATGGAGGAGATTGAGGCGCAAAAGCAGAAGCTGGAGGAAAAACGCAACCAGCTGAACGCGGACAAAAAGAGCCTGGAGACGGACAAAGCTGCCCTCCAGAAGAATATTAACGATATTTCTTCCACCAAGGCGGATTTGGACAGCGAGGCTGCAGAGTGCAATGCCCAAATGCGCAAGCTCTCCAAGCAGACCTCCGAGTATCAGGAAGCCATTGAGACGGATCAAAAGCAGTTGCAGCAGGTGCAAAATGATATCAGAGCCGCCATTGCCGCCGCCGGTTCTCACGGCTCCGGCAGCATCAGCGGTTCTCACGGCTCCGGCAACGGTCGGTTGCGCTATCCTACGGACAGTCGCTCCATTTCTGCCGGGTATCCCAACTACTCCAGCGGTCGTTACCACGGGGGTATTGACTTCCCGGTATCCACCGGCTCCAATGTGTATGCAGCCGCCAGCGGCACGGTGATTTTGGTTAAGTACCTGAATTACAGCTATGGTCGGTATTTGATCATTGACCACGGGGACGGCCTGTCCACCCTGTATGCCCATAACAGCCAAATTTTGGTGAGCGTGGGCGAGAAGGTCAGCGCCGGTCAGGTGGTGGCCAAGAGCGGCTCCACCGGCAACTCTACCGGCCCGCACTGCCACTTTGAAGTGCGCGTCAACGGCTCCCGCGTGAACCCGCTGAATTATCTGTAAACAGAAACGGTGACGGCGCCCCACCGTGGGCTGCCGCCGTACCATACAACAAGAATAGACCACAAAGGAAGTGAAGCCAGTGAAGCGGCAAAGACATGGAAAACAAGTTTTGGCTGTTTTGCTGGCTTTCTGTCTGTTTTTACCTGCCGTGTTCTCCACCCCGGCGGCTGTGCCGGCAGCGGACACCGGGCTCAACAGCCAAATGACTCCGGAGGAGCAGCAGTCCTACCTGGAAATGAAGCTGCGCCAAACGGAAAAAACCTTGGAGACCCTGGGCAAGCAAAGCAAGGACACCCAGGCGTACCTGGACGCCCTGGATCAGAAGATCGGCTACCTGCGCAGCCAGTTAAAGCTGACGGAGCAAAAGGTGGACACGGCGGAGAACCGCATTACCGTGCTGCAAAAGCAGCAGAAGAAAAATCGGCAGGATCAGGCGGCGCTGCAGCAGCAGATTACAGACACCAAGCAGCAGATCACTGTGCTGGACGCCCAGTTTCAGCAGAACTATCAGCGCTACTGCCAGCGGCTGCGGGCCATGTATATCAGCGGCGAGACCAATGTGCTGGCGTTCCTGCTGGGCAGCACGGACATCGGCCAGCTGCTCACCCGCTACGAGATGGTGGCAAGGGTTGCCAAGCAGGACACGGCGCTGCTCCGGTCCGTACTGACAGAAGGCACCCGGCTGGAACAGGCCAAAACGGACCTGACCACCCGGCAAAAAGACCTGCAAACCAAAAAGACGGCATTGGCCGCCAGCCAAACGGAACTGCAACAGACGGTGACCACCTTGCAGGCGGATCAGAAAGATCTGACCACCCGGCGGCAGGTGCTTACCGACCAGCAGACAGAGGCCAACCGGCTGCTCAAGCAGTTGACGGATAAGACCAAGGCCTATACCGAGTACCGGGATGTGACCCAAAACGATCTGGATGAGATCGACCGCCAAATTGAAGAAGCGGCAAAGAAATATACAACCACAACAACCACAACCACCACGACCACAACAAAGAAGCATACCACCACAAAGCACGGCGAGAGCGCAGGCACGACGGCTTCCACCACAAAGAAGCACACTACCACGGAGAGCAAGCGGCTGCGCCTAACCTATCCGGTGCCCAGCCAAACCCGCATTACCACTGCGTTCCATGGCTACGCCGGGCACTCCGGCTGCGATTTTGCATGCGCCAGCGGCTCCCGCGTCGTGGCGGCAGAGAGCGGCACGGTAATCGTGTCTGCCGATCTGACGAACAGCGACGGCAGCTACCGCAGCTACGGGCGCTACATTGTGATCGCCCACGACAAGACGGACAGCGTCGGCAATTCGGTGTATACCCTGTACGCCCACAACAGTCGGCGGGTAGTATCTGCCGGCACACATGTGCACCGTGGCCAGCTGATTGCTTACAGCGGCTCCACCGGTAACTCCACCGGTCCGCACTGCCACTTTGAAGTGCGCACCCCCACCGCGTCGTATAACGACTGCGTGGACCCGGAAATTTATTTGCCCTAATGCGTCAAGGAGATGGAACAGAATATGAAAAAATATAGTCAAAAGCTCCTGGCGTTGGTGCTGGCGTGCGCCCTGTTGTGTGCCCTGCCCGGGGGCAGCGCCTGGGGTACGGAGACCGCAGAGAGTACCACGGCGGCGGAGACCACCACGGACAAGGCGGCGGAGAACGCCAAAAAGGACCAGGCCAAAAAGAGCCTGGAGCAGCAGCAAAAAGAGCTGCAAAAAAGCATAGAAGAAAGCGAAAAGAAGCTGGCGGAGCTGGGCAAAAGTTCCAAGGTGACCCAGGATTATGTGGACACTTTAGATCAAAAAATCGGCGCCATGAACGACCGACTGACGGTGCTGCAAGCCCAGGTGGACGAGAGCCAAAAGTCCATTGACAAGCTAAAGCCCCAGATTGCTGCCAACAAAAAGCAGCTGGACGCCCTGCAAAAGGAAGTGGACGCCAGCCAAAAGGACCTGAACAAGCTCAACGACCGGTTTGAGGCCACCTATCAGGCCTATTGCTACCGGCTGCGGGTGATGTACATAAGCGGTGAGTACAGCATTATCACCGCGCTGCTGGGGTGCAAGGATATTTCCGGCTTCCTTACCCGGTACGAGATGATCAAGGCCGTGTCCAAGAGCGACACGGAGCTGCTGCAAGAGGTCAATGGCAAGATGGAGGAGATCTGTTCCAAGCAAAACGGCCTGAACCAGCAAAAAGCGCAGTACCAAAAGGTCAAAAAAGACCTGGACGAAAAAAACAAAACCTTAAAAGCCAAGCAGGCCGCCATTGAGCGGGACCAGGAGGGCATTGCCGCCAGCAAGGTGACCCTGGCCCAGGACCGGGCTGAGAGCGACGCACTATTGGCGCAGCTGACAGCCCAGAACAAAATGTACACCGAGTACCGTAACGAGGACGAAAAGCTGCAGCAGCAGGTGGAAAGCGAGATCAACGCCCTGATCAGCGGTTTGAAGAACGCAGACGAGGTGACCACCCTGTCCAATAAGGACAAGGAGCACACCACCTCTAAGAACAACACCGCCGGGGGCAAGGCCCAAGGGGTTTACAGCCACTCGGACGCGGCGCTGAATATGACTTATCCGGTGCCCGGGCACTATACTGTCAGCGCCGGGTTCCCTAATTACTCCAGCGGCAAGTACCACGGTGGACTGGACTTCCCTTGCAGCGTAGGCTCCAAGGTGGTGGCCGCCCAGTCCGGGGTGGTGATTACCGTCAAGCGGCTGGATTACAGCTACGGCTATTATGTGATGATCTATCACGGCACAGACAGCCACGGCCGCAGCGTGGTGACCCTGTACGCCCACAATTCGTCTATTTTAGTGGGCACCGGCCAAACGGTGAAGAAGGGTCAGCAGATCGCCAAGAGCGGTTCTACCGGCAATTCCACCGGGCCTCACAGCCATTTTGAAATTCGGCTGAATGGCACCCGGGTGAACCCCACTTACTATTTGAGCAAATAACATGAACAAAATCAATTACGATCGTATGTGTATGGCCGTGATCCGGCAGCAAACGGCGGCAGGGCGAGTACCCACCCTGCTGCTGCATAGCTGCTGCGCCCCCTGTTCCAGCGCCACGCTGGAGTGGCTGTCGCAGTATTTTCAGATCACGGTCTTTTATTATAATCCGAATATTGCCCCGGAGGGAGAGTTCCAAAAGCGCTTGGCGGAGCAGCGGCGGCTGATTGCGCACCAGCCGGCAGTGCACCCGGTGCAGCTGATCGCCGGGGACTACGAACCGGCGGCCTTTGCGGCTGTTGCCAAGGGGTATGAGGACTGCCCGGAGGGGGGCGCCCGCTGTATGCGGTGCTATCGCCAACGACTGGAAAAGACGGCGGCGCTGGCCAAGGAAATGGGCTTTGACTATTTTTGCACCACCCTAAGTATCAGCCCCTTAAAGGACGCCCAAAAGATCAATGCCATTGGGCAGAGCGTAGGGGAGCAGTACGGGGTGGCCTGGTTGCCCTCGGATTTTAAGAAGCAGGAGCGGTACAAGCGCTCCATTGCGCTGTCCCGGGAGTACGGCCTGTATCGCCAAAACTTCTGCGGCTGTGTGTATTCTAAGCAAGAGAAGGAGAAACCGGTATGACCAATCCCCTGGCAGACCGTATCCGCCCGGAAAGCCTGGAGCAGGTGGTGGGCCAGCAGCACTTGCTGGGACCCGGCAAGGCCCTGCGGCAGCTGATTGAGAGCGGCGATATTCCAAATTTGATCTTTTACGGCCCGCCGGGGGTGGGCAAGACCACGGTGGCGTCCATTATTGCCAAGCGCACGGATCGCGCCTTGCGGCGGCTTAACGGCACCAACGCCTCTACGGCGGATATTCGGGCACTGGTGGCAGAGCTGGACACCCTGTCCGCGCCCAACGGCATATTGTTGTATTTGGACGAGATCCAGTATTTTAACAAACGCCAGCAGCAGTCCCTGCTGGAATACATAGAAAACGGCAAGATTACCCTGATCGCCAGCACCACGGAGAACCCGTATTTTTATATTTATCCGGCGGTGCTCAGCCGGTGCACGGTGTTTGAGTTCAAATCCGTCACCCCGGCAGATGTGGTGCCCGCGGTGGAGCGGGGCTTCCGTTTGCTGGAGGAGGAGAACGGCACCCCGGCAGAGTTGGCGGACGGCGTGGCGCGCACCCTGGCAGAGCGGGGCGGCGGTGATGTGCGCAAGTCCCTGGGCGCGGTGGAAAACTGCTACTTTGCTGCCCAGGTGACGGACGGTAAAAAGCGGATCACCTCGGAACTGGTGGATCAGCTGACCCAAAAAAGCGGCGCCCGCTATGATCGGCTGGGCGACGAGCATTACGATATTATTTCTGCCTACCAAAAATCTATGCGGGGCTCGGACCCGGACGCTGCGCTCCATTATTTGGCGCGGCTGCTGGAGGCGGGGGATCTGCCCTCCGCCTGTCGGCGGCTGATGGTCTGCGCCTGTGAGGATGTGGGGCTGGCGTATCCCCAGATCATTCCCATTGTAAAGGCGGCGGTGGATGCGGCCCAAATGCTGGGTCTGCCGGAGGCAAGGCTGCCCCTGGCGGACGCGGTGGTGCTGGTGGCTACCAGTCCCAAGAGCAATACCGCCCATGACGCCATTAACGCGGCTATGGCGGATGTGCAGCGGGGCAATTACTCGCCCATTCCCCGCCGACTGCAAAACAAGCACTGCGACGGTGCAGACGCCAAGGAGAAAGGCCAGTTTTACAAATACCCCCATGAATATGAAAATCACTGGGTGGAGCAGCAGTACCTGCCGGATGTGCTTAAGGGCACGCAGTATTATCATTTTGGCGACAACAAGACCGAGCAGGCCGCCCATGCCTACTGGGAGCGAGTGAAGAAGAGGAAACTGTAAATATGACCAAGAAAGAACGATTTTTGCGGGTGGCGGCTGCCTTGGAGCAGCTGTACCCGGACGCCAGGTGCTCTCTGTTCTCCGGCAACGCCTTTGAACTGCTGGTGGCGGTGCGCCTGTCTGCCCAGTGTACGGACGCCCGGGTGAACCAGGTGACCCCGGCACTGTTTGCCAAGTACCCCACATTGGAGGACTACTGCAACGCCGATGTGGCGGATATAGAGCGACTGATTTACTCCTGCGGGTTTTACAAGACCAAGGCGGAGAATATTATAGAAATGGCACGCAAAGTACGAGACGACTACGATGGTCGGGTGCCGGACACCATTGAGGATCTGCTGACCCTGCCCGGGGTGGGACGCAAAACCGCCAACCTGATTGTGGGTGATGTGTACGGCAAGGAGAGCGTGGTGGTAGACACCCACATGATCCGCATTGCCAATCGGCTGGGGCTGGTGGCAACCAAGGATCCCAAGCAGATCGAATTTGCCTTGAAGAAGATCATTCCCCCGGATATGGGGTCGGATTTTTGCCACCGCATTGTACTGTTTGGGCGGGATGTTTGCCCGGCCCGCAGCCCTAAGTGCGAGAGGTGCCCTCTGGCAGACGGTACTTGCCGCCGCGTAGGTGTGGCTGCCAAAAAGTGAAGAATTGAGGACGAGAAAATGCAAGCAAACAGCGGCAATATCATATTGATCGGTATGCCCGGCAGCGGCAAATCCACCTGCGGGGTGGTGGCAGCCAAGCTGCTGCTGAAGAATTTTTTTGACACGGACCTGCTGATCCAAAATCGGGAGGGACGGCGCCTGCAACAGATCATTGACGAAAAAGGGCTGGATTACTTTGCCCGGGCAGAGGAGGAGGCCGTTTTGTCCCTGGATATTGCCGGTACGGTGATCGCCACCGGCGGCTCCGTGGTGTATTCCCCGGCGGCCATGGAGCACCTGCGCCGCATGGGCAAGGTGATTTATCTGCATCTGGAGTATGAGACCATGTGCCGCCGTATTCAGAATTTGGACAGTCGGGGTGTGGTACTGCAAGCGGGCTACACCTTGCAGGATATGTACAAGGAGCGGCTGCCCCTGTACCGCCGGTATGCAGATGCAGTGATTAAGTGCGACAACAACACGGTGGAACAGACCGCCCAGCAGATCGCCCGCTGCGCCCGATAAAAGGAGAAAGAAATGGAGAAGAGAAGAAAGGCGAAAAAGAGATTTTCTGCCCTCACCAGCTTTTTGCTGGCGCTGGCTCTGCTGACGGGCACGCTGGGCGCGCTGCCGGCAGAGTGCTTTGCCGCCCAACCTGAAAAGGCGGCGTTTCACAGCACTTACGGTTTTCGCCTGGGCAGCAGCGCCAAGATGGAGCTGCAATTCCGGGATAAATTAGAGAAGAATTACAAGGTCAACGGCAACACCTACTACGGCAGCCAAACCGATCTGAGTCGACAACTGCGGGACCAGATGGTAAAGCGCAGCGACCAGGTGGTGCTGCGCCTGGCCACCGATCGGCGGGGGTTGACCGGCAGAAGTAACAGCGCCGCACAAGCGCGTGAGGAGCTGTTTTTGGGTCTGCTTAATGACGCCACCGCCCAGCGAAATTCCGTTTCTGCTCGGGATGGGGACTATCTGCGCTGGCAGCTGGGCAGCGTTAGCGGTGTGCTGTATGCGGACGGCAGCAAAAACGGGGTCTATTACTACCGGGTGATCTATTACGGCTTGGGTTATTACACCACCGCCGCCGAGGAGCAGTGGGTGGATCGGTATGTGCAGAATTATGTGCGCCGGGTGGACCGAAACAAAATGAGCGATTATGACCTGGCAAAGAAGGTGCACGACGATGTGTGCCGTGCTACGGTCTATGATATGGAGATGGACAGCCGCTACGACGACTATGATTTCTCTGCCTATGGGTGCCTGTATGTGGGTCGTTGCGTGTGCCAGGGGTATGCGCTGGCGTACTACCGGCTGTGTCGGGAGCTGGGATTGTCGGTGCGCTTTGTGTACTCGGACCCGGACGAGGGCTGCCACGCCTGGAACTTGGTACAGGTGGGCGGCAAATACTATTATGTGGACTGCACTTGGGACGATACTTATGATGAGGGTAATATCGTCTACAACTTCTTCTTAAAGAATTACGCGGATTTGCAGGCGATGGACAGCGGCTACCACGAGCACCGGCTGGACGACGGCGTGTATGCAGACGCGGACCTGACCCGCAACTATGTGGACCGGGTGGCTGCCCGCAGCTATGAGCCGCTGCTGCCCAATATGGGCAATGTGGTGGTGCGTCTGAGCCAAACCCAATTTACTTACAACGGCAAGGCACAGGGGCCCAAGTTGACGGCTACCTATGCCGGGCAGCCCTTTAGCGGCTACACCGTCCGCGGCGGCACCGCCACCAATCCGGGTACGTACACCGTGACCCTGCGGGGCACCGGCGGCGACAGCACCCGGCGCACCTACACCATTCGACCGGCTAAGGTACAGCAGATCAAGATCACCAGGCGGGAGCCAAAGGCGCTGACCTTCAGCTGGCAAAAGGCTGTGGGGGCGAGCACCTACCGCTTGCAGCAAAAGAAAAATGGCAAGTGGGTCACCGTTAAGACCGTCAGCGGCAACAGCGCCAAAATCGGCGGTTTGTCCCCGGCTGCCACTTACACTTTCCGGGTCACGGCTTACAAGGGCGGCATTGCCGGTGCGGATGGCAGCAATTATGTGACCTGCACCACCCCGCTTACTCCGGCGGCGCCGAAGCTGACAGCCGGCAAGGGTACGGTCACGGTGCAGTGGAAGAAGGTAACTGCCTCCGGTTATGAGGTGCGCTATTCCACCCGATCGGATATGAAAAAGGCCAAGATGGTGAAGATCGGCTCCGGCAAGACGGTGCAGAAGAAATTAAGCAAGCTCTCCCGTCATAAAAAATATTATGTGCAGGTGCGGGCGGTTAAGACCCGCAAGAACGCAGACGGCAAAACGGTGACCTATCGGGGCGCCTGGTCCGGCAAAAAGAGCATTTCTACCAAATGAATATCACCTTTTGCATCGGATTTTCTACTTGCAGGGCGGCGCAAAAAGTGCTATTATAGTAAAAATATTCTTCACGGAATAGGAATTTATTGATAACGGAGGTAATGTAATGAGCGAATACGGCGCAAAGTTTGTAAAAGAAGGGCTGACCTTTGACGATGTTCTGCTGATCCCGGCAGAGTCCGATGTGTTGCCCAACGAAGTGGATTTGTCCACCAAGTTGACCAAGGATATTACCCTGAATATCCCCTTGATGACCTCTGCCATGGACACGGTCACCGAGTCCAATATGGCCATCGCCATTGCCCGTGAGGGCGGTATCGGCGTGATTCACAAGAATATGACCATTGAGGATCAGGCCACTGAGGTCGATAAGGTAAAGCGCTCGGAGAACGGCGTCATTACCAATCCGTTTTTCCTCTCTCCCCGGCACTTGGCCCAGGACGCGGAGGATCTGATGCGTAAATACAAGATCAGCGGTGTGCCCATCTGCGAGGCGGACGGCACCCTGGTGGGCATCCTTACCAACCGGGATATGCGGTTTATGACGGACTTCTCTGTGCCCATCTCCGCTGTGATGACCCCCAAGGATAAGCTGGTCACCGCGATGGCCGGCACCACCCTGGAGGAGGCCAAGAAAATTCTGATGCGCTCCAAGGTGGAGAAGCTGCCTCTGGTAGACAAGAACGGCAAGCTCACTGGCTTGGTGACCATTAAGGATATTGAAAAGAGCGTTAAGTACCCCAACACCGCCCGCGACGAGAAGGGTCGCCTGCTGTGCGCTGCCGCTATCGGTGTAACCAAGGATATTATGGATCGTGCCGGCGCGCTGGTCAACGCCCAGGTAGACGCCCTGATTTTGGACTCTGCCCACGGTCACTCCGCCAATATTTTAAAGGCAGTGGAGCAGGTGAAAAATGCGTTCCCGCAGATCTCTCTGATTGCCGGCAATGTGGCCACCGCAGAAGGCACCGAGGCTTTGATCAAGGCCGGTGCAGATGCGGTAAAGGTGGGTATCGGCCCCGGCTCTATCTGCACCACTCGTGTGGTTGCCGGTATCGGTGTGCCCCAGATCACAGCGATTTATGACGCGGCAGAGATGGCCGACAAGTACGGTATCCCGATCATTGCAGACGGTGGTATTAAGTACAGCGGCGAAATCGTAAAGGCCATTGCGGCCGGCGGTTCCGTGGTGATGGTCGGCTCTTTGGTGGCTGGTTGTGAGGAGTCTCCCGGTGAGACGGAGATTTACCAGGGTCGTCAGTTTAAGGTGTACCGCGGTATGGGCTCTTTGGGCGCCATGAACAAGGGCTCTGCCGACCGTTACTTCCAAAACGGCACCAAGAAGTTCGTGCCGGAGGGCGTAGAGGGTCGTGTACCTTACAAGGGACCGGTAGGCGATACCGTGTTCCAGATGATGGGCGGTTTGCGCTCTGGTATGGGCTATGTGGGCTGCCACAGCATTGCGGAGCTGCGCACCAACGCCAAGTTTATTAAGATCACCGGTGCAGGTTTGGTGGAGAGCCACCCCCACGATGTGTATATCACCAAGGAGGCGCCCAACTACTCCGGCAGCCGCCAGGATTGATTTTAGGAAAATGATGTTTCAAATGCCGAGATCCAGTCGTTTCTCGGCATTTGTCCGCTTTTGAGGTGAGTCTATGGCACAGCCGCAAAGCCGCTGGGTGCGGTTTAAGAGGTTCTTAAAACGGAATATGACCCCCACCTGGGCCAAGCATTTTTCGTACCAGGTGTTCAGCTTCCTGGTGTCTGTGGCTATGGTGATCGGGGTGGCCAATTATGCCATCACTCGCTCGTATGACGAAAGGAAGTTGACTTTTGTGGAAGGATTTACCATTACTGCCCATACCGGCGCGTTCAATACGAACCAGAACAGCCTGGAGGCTGTGCAGGCGGCGATTGATAATCAGGTAGAGGTGATGGAGATTGATGTGCGCCAGCGGCCGAACGGTATTTTGGTGATGGCCCACGACTTGGTGGTCAAAAACAGCGACGGCGTGCCCCTGGCAGACGCCTTTGCTCTGCTGGAGCCGACTGCCATTCGCTTGAATTTGGATGTTAAGGAGACCAAAGTGCTGGGTGCGCTCCATGATCTGTTGGTGGAGTACAACCTGTACGATCGGGTGTTTCTCACCGGGCTGGAGGTGTGGAATATGAATGCAGTAAAAGCCTCCACCTGTCGTGACCTGCCCTATTATCTCAATTATATTCCCTCCCGTTTCCAGATTTTTTCTGAGGATTACCAGCAGCGCCTGCTGAAAATACTGGAAGAGAGCGGCGCCATCGGGCTGAACTGTAATTATAAGCATGTGGGCGGTCGGCTGAGCAACTTCCTGCATAAGAACGGGTACAAACTCTCTGTTTGGACCGTAGATCGGCGCGATACCATGAAGCGCATTTTGGTGGCGAAACCGGACAATATCACCACTAAGCAGTACGATAAGCTGCAAGATGTAATCGCCCGGTGGGGGAAGAATAAATAAACGCAAAAAAGAGCACCCATGTGGGTGCTCTTTTTTTGTGTGGGTTTTCGTAGGGCGGGGGCTTGCGCCTGCCCTGTATTTATGGCTGTGCAATCTCTTCGTCAATGCCGGATTCAAAATACCCCTGTAAGGCGGACCAAATGCGGGCCTCTACCTGATCCGGCTGGCCGCTGCCGTCCACGGTGAGAATGTGCTCTTCCGTTTCTAATCGGTCAAACACCTGCTGATACCCGGTGCGAATTTGGCGAGCCAGTTCTGTTTTTTCATAAAATTCCGCGGCGCCGCCCCGGTGCGCTCTCCGGCGGGCACATTCCTCCGGGTCCACATCGACAAACACTACGGCGTCCGGGCGCAGGGTGCGCCTGGCAAAGGCGTTGTATCGCAGCAGATCCTCTAAATCAGAGGTGAGGGTCTGGTAGGCGAAGTTGGAAAAATAGTACCGATCGCACAGCACCGTTTGGCCGGCCTCCAGTCGAGGCAGCAGGTCCTTTGCAATATGCTCCACCCGATCGGCGGCATACAGCAGCGCTACTGTCTCCGGCGCCAAGGCCAGCTTTTTTTGACTGAATTGCTGACACAGTATCCCCGGGGCGCTGTCCCCCGGCTCCCGGGTACAGTAAACGGCGTTTGTGCCCAGCTTTTCCGTTAGTCGAGCACCCAGCCGCTCCAACTGGGTGGTCTTGCCGCTGCCGTCCAGTCCCTCAAATACAATGAATTTGCCCTGTTTCATACGCCCACCTCATTTTGTTTCTCTCCCCAGTATAGCAAAATTTCGACCCCCGGGCAAGACCAAGGCGGAAATTGGGGGGATAATCTGAAAATCCCCTTGCAATATAGAGCCAAAATCGGTATGATATAGGGGATCACAAAAATCGCGCCGGGGCGCTTGCGCCGGCCTATTCAATGGGGTAAAAAGATGAACAAGTATGCAAAGGATCCGCAGGAGCTGCGGCGCATTTGCGCCAACCTGACTTTTGCAAAACAACTGGGACTGATTGACGACGACAGTCTGGAGGCGGCAGAAGAACGCTGCCGTCGGGAGAATGCCCGCCGTGGGGAAAAGCTGGCTGCCGGGGAAGTGGTGTACGGTTTGACCGCCTATCCGCTACCGGCGTATCTGCAATATGAATGCACCCGCTTTCGGCTGGCATTCGCCGGGGAGCGCAAGCAGGTGCGCTACAATTATGCGCCGATTACCGCCCGGGAAGAAAAGGCCTATTACAAGGCCAACAAGGACCTGTTTACGCGCTATATGGGGGACAAATTCCGTTTCCGTGAAGTGAAGCAGGTGGTTCGTAAGAAAATGCGAGAGGAGGAGTATGACCGTGCCGTCCAAGACTTATTACGTTAGTTCTCTTCACGGCAGTGCCGATTTTGACGGCCTTACCCCGCAGACGCCGTTCTTGCACCCGGCGCAGGTCAGCGCCCTTTCTTTGCAGCCGGGAGACAAGGTGCTCTTAGAGCGGGGCAGCGTGTTTGCCGGCGAGGCCATGCACCTGAAAAACTGCGGCGATATTGCCGGCGCGCCCATAGAGATCGGCGCTTACGGTACGGGCGATGCCCTGCCTTGTATTGCGGCAAACGGTACCGGTGTATGGTACCAGGACTACGGTACGCCGCTGGATTTTGACGGCCATGTATATCGTGGAGAAGTGTCCTCCGCCGTACTGCTCTATGATGTGGAGAATATTGTGCTGCGGGATCTGGAGATCACCAACGATGCGCCCTTTACCGACCTGGAAAGCTACTGCGCTGCAGACAAGATGGACCGCACCGGCGTGGCGGTGGTGGCCCGGGATCGGGGCACCCTGCACAGCATTACGCTCACCGGACTGTTTGTCCATGATGTGAAGGGCAATGTATACAACAAGCACATGAATAACGGCGGCATTTATATGACCGCCCTGACTCCGGCCGATGAGGCCAAGACCGGCGTGGCTCGGTATGACGGTGTAACGGTGGAGAACTGTATGGTCCAGCAGGTGAGCCGCTGGGGTATTGCAGTAGGTTACAGCTATCGGCACCGGGACTTTGCTGCCAAGGAGCTGGCAGAAGACGCTTTCTTAAAATACGGCCACGAAAATATTACCCTGCGGGGCAATTATGTGGTGGCTGCCGGGGGCGACGCGATTACCCCCATGTACGCCCTGCGCCCGCTGGTGGAGCACAACACGGCGGACAGCTGCGCCTTTGAGATGAACGACCGCTATTACAAATATCCGGGCAAGCGCCAGGGCAAGGTGGCGGCGGCCATTTGGCCCTGGAAGTGCAAGGACGCCCTGCTGCGGTACAACGATGTGGCAGATACCAAACTGAACCAGGACGGTATGGCTTATGACGCAGACTCCGGCGACGGCACCGTGTATGAATACAATTACTCCGCCTACAACGAGGGCGGAGCCATGATGTTTTGCCTGGGCGAGGCGGTGCACAGCACCTATCGCCACAATGTAAGCTACCGGGATCTGGGGGGCGTGCTGTCGCCTTCCGGCAACCCGGACGGTTTGGTAGAGGACAACACATTTTATATGGAGCCGGGTGTGCCCTTGCGGCGCAAGCGCAACCACGGCAAGATGAAACTGGTGAACAACACCGTCGTTCCGGCGGACAGCAAGGAAGATTGAGGTAACAAACTATGGCAAACAGAAAGGGCAGAGTCACCATCCCCACCGACCTGGATGTGGTGCCCCAGACCAAAGAAATTATGGAGCGCTGGGGCGCAGACGCCCTGCGTGACTGCGACGGCACAGAGTTCCCCCAGGAGCTGAAAGACACCGGCGCCAAGATCTACGCCACCTACTGCACCACCCGCAAGGACAACGCCTGGGCCAAGGCGAACCCGGACGAGGTGCAGCAGATGTACATTATGACCCCGTTCCATACGGCGGTGAAGGACACGCTGGAGATCCACCTGATGGACCACCTGTACCCGGCAATGCTGAAGGTGAATACTTATGATGATATTCAGCGTTGGTGGGAAGTGATGGACCGCACCACCGGTGCGCCGGTGCCGGTAGAGGACTGGCGCTATGATGGGGAGAGCGGCAATGTGGTGATCCGCACCGTGCCCTTCCACCAATACACCGTCAGCTTTTTGACCTACATTATGTGGGACCCGGTGAATATGTATAACGCGGTGGTCAACGACTGGAAAGATGCGGAGCCGCAGATTACCTTTGATGTGCGCCAGCCCAAGACCCACGCCCACTCTATGGAGCGGCTGCGCCAATTCTTGGACGAGCACCCGTATGTGGATGTGATCCGCTTTACCACCTTCTTCCACCAGTTTACGCTGGTGTTTGACGAGATGGCGCGGGAGAAGTGGGTGGATTGGTTTGGCTATTCCGCCTCTGTCAGCCCGTATATTCTCAAGCAGTTTGAGCAGGAGGTGGGCTACAAGTTCCGCCCGGAGTTTATTATTGACCAGGGCTATATGAACAACAGCTACCGGATCCCCACGAAGGAATTTAAGGACTTCCAGGCGTTCCAGCGCCGGGAGGTGGCTAAGCTGGCCAAAGAGATGGTAGACATTGTGCACAGCTACGGCAAAGAGGCTATGATGTTTATGGGCGACCACTGGATCGGCATGGAGCCGTTTATGGAGGAATTCGCCACCATCGGGCTGGACGCTGTGGTGGGCAGCGTAGGCAACGGCGCCACCTTGCGGCTGTTTAGCGATATTAAGAATGTAAAGTACACGGAGGGTCGATTCCTGCCCTATTTCTTCCCGGATGTGTTCCACGCAGGGGGCGATCCCATTATGGAGGCCAAGACCAACTGGGTCACCGCGCGGCGTGCCATTCTGCGCAGTCCCATTCAGCGGATCGGCTACGGTGGCTACTTAAAGCTGGCGCTCCAGTTCCCGGACTTTGTGGATTACATTGAGTCCGTGTGCGACGAGTTCCGCACCCTGTATGACAATATTCAGGGCGTGACCCCCTATTGCGTAAAAAAGGTGGCCGTGCTCAACTGCTGGGGCAAAATGCGCGCCTGGGGCAACCATATGGTGCACCACGGTTTGTATTATCGGCAGAATTATTCTTATTTCGGCGTCATTGAGGCGCTCAGCGGCGCACCCTTTGATGTGGCGTTTATCAGCTTTGAGGATATTAAGAGCGATCCTCACTTCCTGGATCCGTTTGACGTGATCCTGAATGTGGGCGACGCAGATACCGCCCAGACCGGCGGCGCCTACTGGTGTGATGAGGAGATCGTCACCCGGGTAAAGGCCTTTGTCTATAACGGCGGCGGCTTTATCGGCGTGGGCGAGCCGGCAGCCCACCAGTGGCAGGGCAAATTCTTCCAGCTGGACGATATTCTGGGCGTGGAAGAGGAAAACGGCTTTGCCCTGAACACGGACCGCTACAACACCACCGCCCATCCGGATCACTTTATCTTGGCGGATACAAACGGCGATGTGGACTTCGGCGAAGGCAAGAAGAACATTGTGGCTCTGGAGGGCGCTCGGGTGCTGCTCCAGAACGAAACGGAGCTGCCCTTTGCGGTGCGCAACGGCTGTGAGGTGCAGATGGCGGTCAAAGAATTCGGCAAAGGCCGCGGCGTGTATATCAGCGGTCTGCCGTACAGCTTTAAGAACAGCCGCGTGCTGTACCGTGCAGTGCTGTGGGCGGCTTCTGCGGAGGCGGAGCTGCACAAGTGGTTCTCCACCAACTACAATGTGGAGGTCCACGCTTATGTAAAGAACGGCAAATACTGCGTGGTCAACAACACCTATGAGCCCCAGGACACCACCGTGTATGTGGGCGACGGCAGCGGGTTTGACCTGCACCTGGAGCCTAACGAAATTAAGTGGTATCAGATTTAACAGGCATAAAAAACCGGCAGGGAACTTTCCTGCCGGTTACTTTTTGTGCAAAAATAAAAAGAAACGACAATCTTCGGAAGAAAATTGTCGTTTCTTTGGTGGGCAGGGATGGATTCGAACCATCGAAGTCGTAGACGGCAGATTTACAGTCTGCTCCCTTTGGCCACTCGGGAACCTACCCATATAAATGCGGAGAACGGCGTTGCCAACTCCGCCGTGGAGCTGGTGAACGGACTCGAACCCCTGACCTGCTGATTACAAATCAGCTGCTCTACCAACTGAGCTACACCAGCATTTCTTAACGCCTTAATACTATAACACAACGAAAAATGATAGTCAAGCCCAAATTGCAAATTTCCAAAAATTCCGTTACTGGCAAAGGGCGTGCGCCTGCATAGACTAAAAGTGAGGTGATGTTATGTGCGGAATTGCAGGAATTCTGCGTGAGGATGTGGATCTGCGGGAGCGAGAGCAGCTGCTGTGCCAAATGAGCGACAGCCTGCGAAGCCGTGGCCCGGATGACAGCGGGCGATACTTAGAGCCGGGGGCGGCGCTACTGCACCGGCGGCTGGCGATTATTGACCCGGCAGGTGGGCGGCAGCCCATGCGCTTTGGCGATTTAGTGATTGCCTATAATGGCGAAATTTACAACACGGCGCAGGTGCGCCATCTGCTGGAAAGCGCCGGATACAGTTTTGAGACCACCTGTGATACGGAAGTGGTGCTTAAGGCCTATCATAAGTGGAAAGCCGGGTGCTTGGAAAAGCTCAACGGCATCTTTGCCTTTGCGGTGTATGACACCCGCCGGGGCACCCTGTTTGCCGCCCGGGACAGGATCGGGGTAAAGCCCCTGTTTTACTGCAAAAAAGGGCGACTGTTTGCCTTTGCCAGCCGGATCCCTACCTTGCTGCTGCTCCCGGAGGTGGAGCCGGTGGTAGATCGCAGCGGCTTGGCAGAGATCTTTATGCTGGGGCCTGCCCGCTCCCCGGGGCACGCGGTGTTTCGTGATTTGGCGGAGCTGCCCCCGGCCTGCTACCTGACCTATGACCACGGCACTTTGCAGGTGCATCGGTACTGGAAGCTGCACGCTGCGCCCCATACGGACAGCCCGGCGGACACCATAGAGCGCACCCATCAGCTGGTGACGGACGCGGTGGAGCGCCAGCTGGTCAGCGATGTGCCGGTATGTACTTTTCTTAGCGGCGGGCTGGACTCGTCCATTATTTCCGAGATCGCCGCCCGGAAGATGGCGGCGCAGGGGGAGCGGCTGTGCACCTACTCGGTGGATTATGAGGACAACGACCGCTACTTCCAAAAGAGTCTGTTCCAGCCCAATGCGGACAGCGATTATATCGGCCTAATGGCCGAGGCCATCGGCTCCGATCACCGCAATGTGGTGCTGAATAATGTGGATGTGGCAGAGGCGCTGGTGGAGGCCACCCTGGCCCGTGGCGTACCGGGCTTTACGGATGTGGATTCCAGCTTGTTGCTGTTTTGCAGGCAGGTGCACCGGGACTTTAAGGTGTGCCTGTCCGGCGAATGCGCCGACGAGATTTTTGGCGGCTATCCATGGTATCATCGGCAGGAAATCTTGTTTGCGGACACATTCCCCTGGTCCCGCAGCGTAGACGTGCGCCAAAGTCTGCTGCGCCCGGGGCTGTTACCGGAGGGGGCGGACTATGTGCAGGCCGCCTACCGCCGGACGGTGGCGGACACGGAGGTGCTGGACACAGACAGCCCGCTGGAAAAGCGTATGCGCCAGATGTTCCGGCTGAACACCGACTGGTTTATGCAAACACTGTTGATGCGCAAGGATGCCATGAGTATGCACAGCGCTTTGGAGGTGCGGGTGCCGTTTTGCGACTGGCGGCTGGTGGAGTACGCCTACAATATGCCTTGGGCGCTGAAGTCGCCGGAGGGGCGAGAGAAGGGCGTGCTGCGCAAGGCCTTTGAGGGGGAGCTGCCCTATCAGATCGCCTGGCGCAAAAAAAGCCCGTACCCCAAGACCTTCAATCCGGCGTATTTTGCCCGGGTCAAGGCGCTGGCAGAGCCGGTGCTGACGGATACCGCTTGCCCGCTGTATGAGCTACTGAACCGGGACGCGGTGGCCGCTCTGTGCCAAAACCCGGACACCCTGCGGGAGCCTTGGTACGGCCAGCTGATGCGCGGGGCGCAGGTGGTGGCCTATGTGGTCCAGATCTACGGTTGGATCAAGGCTTACGGCGTGACCTTTGACTTGTAATTCTCCCGGGATTGTGCTATACTGAGGCTGTGTTCCCCTGCCCGGTTTTACGCCGGGCGGGGGCGTGCAGTAGGCAGTGCTTGCCGTAGAGAGGAAGTGGTACATTTGACCAATGCAGAATATATTGAGGCCATTGGCGCCCGCTGTTCCCGCCGTACTTACAGCCACACGCCGCCGGATCCCCGGGTGCTGGAGATCTTGCAGGAGATGGTGGACGCCGTCAATCGCCAAAGCGGGCTTTCCTTTCGTCTGCTGGCAGACGGCACGGCCCCCTTTACCCTGTTTACCGGCAAATTTGCGCTGGTGGCTGTGTGCGGGCCGGACACGGAGTGGGCCAGAATTCAAAGCGGCTACTTTGGCGAAAGTATTGTTTTGCAGTGTGTGTACCACGGGCTGGGCACCTGCTGGGTAACGGGTACATATAATGAGAACAAGCTCTACCAAATGCTGGATTTGCCCCGGGATCTGCGCCTGTACGGCGTGATCACCATCGGCAATGTTAAGCCCGGCAAGAGCATGAAAGAGAAGATGATGTACAACGCCACCCACAAGACCAACAAGCCCTACCAAAAGATGATGGAGGCCTGCGACCGGGCGCTGCCGGAGCCGTATGTGTTTGCCATGCAGATGGTGGAAAAGGCGCCGTCTGCCACCAACCGGCGGTGCGTGCGCTTTCGCTACGAGGAAGGTAAGATCTCTGCCTCGGTGGACGCGCCGTACTCGGACAAGAGCCTGGACTTTGGTATTGCCCAGCTGCATTTTCAGTTGGGCGCCGCCCACAAGGGTGTGCAGGGCAAGTGGAATAAAAAAGGGGAGTTCGTCACCGACGATAAGGTGATCAAATTCCCAACGCAATCGGAGGGGGAAACATAAAATGAGTGAAACCGCAGTGAAAAAAGAGAAGAAAAAGTGGTCCACCGGCAAAAAGGTGGCGGTGATCCTGTGCAGCGTGCTGCTGGCGCTGATCTTGATCGTGGTCAGCGGCGGGCTGATCTATCTGCACAATTACTGCCAGGTGAAGGATTACACTGTGACCGCTATGGGCAATCACGATGTGACCTTGATCGCCCACCGTGGGTTCCGTGCCGTGGCACCGGAGAATACGCTGCCTGCCTTTGAGGAGGCCGGCAAGGCCGGATTTACCGGCGCCGAGTGCGACACCTATCGCACCAAGGACGGGGTGTGGGTCATCTCCCACGACAGCCATACCTACCGTATGATGGATCAGCACGCCTTTGTGGAAAAAAAGACCTACGACGAGCTGCTCACCTACAATACGGACAATGGGGTGAATATCGACCAATACCCCAATTTGAAAATTTGCACCTTAGAGGACTACTTAAAGACCTGCGTCCAGTACAATATGACCGCCGTGATCGAGCTGAAAGGCAAGAACAACACGGAGCACTATGACGAGATCTTGAAGCTGGTGGCGGACACCGGTGCTAAGCCGCTGTTTATCTCCTTCCATTTGGAGAATTTGCAGCAGATCCGCAAGTTGTCCCAGGATGTGCCGGTGTGGTATTTGGTACAGAAGATCGACGACCAGGCCATTGCAGACGCAAAGGCTCTGGGCGGAGAGTGCGGCATTGACTTTAACGGCAACAAGGACGAAAACACCAAGGAAGTGGTGCAAAAGTGCCTGGATGCCGGGCTGGAAGTGGGCGCCTGGACCATTGACGATATGGACACGCTGCAAAGCCTGAAAGACAAGGGTGTTACCTACATTACCACCGACAGCATCACCTATTAAGTTTGTATAAAATAAAAAGCAAAATTGCCCCGGGGCCCTTTGTAGGCGCCCGGGGCTTTCTGTACCCGCTGAAAAGAAAAGTGCAAAAAATCAAAAAAAGACTTGACATCCGGTTAGAAATCGTGTATATTTATGTTGTAATCATTACAAGTCAATAATAATTACAACACAAAGAGAGGTGATCCGAACGGAAACGGCAGAGATCGTACAAATCTTTAAGGACCGGGGATTTAAGGCAACGCCCCAGCGCATTGCCGTGTATAAATACCTGTGCGAGCACCGCACCCACCCGGATGTGGAGAGCGTGTACCGGGCAGTGCTGGAGGACAATCCCGCTTTCTCAAAGACCACTGTGTACAATGCCCTGCAAGCCCTGGACGCCTGCGGCCTGATCATTCCGGTGACCATTGACAGCGGCCGAATCCACTACGATGCGGACACCCGCTTCCACGGGCACTTCCGGTGCGAAAAATGCGGGCGGATCTATGACTTTATCCCGGACCTGACGGGTATTCAGGGACTGGACGGCTTTACCGTCCACCACAAAGATGTGTACTTCAGCGGCATTTGCAGCTGTTGTCAATAAATGTGTTATCCAAATCATCTAAAAAGGAGAAAGACGATTATGAGCAAAAAGTATTATTGCCCGGTATGCGGGTATGAGAGCGACACCCCCATTGATGTTTGCCCCATTTGCGGTGCCAAGATGGCCGTGCGGGAGAACGAGGAGCGCACTTGGGCTGCCGAGCACCAGGTAGGCATTATTGACGGCGTGGACGAGGAGATCGTCCAGGGCCTGAGAGACAACTTTAACGGCGAGTGCTCCGAGGTGGGTATGTACCTGGCTATGGCCAGAGTGGCACACCGTGAGGGCTACCCGGAGATCGGTCTGTACTGGGAAAAGGCCGCTTATGAAGAGGCAGAGCACGCCGCCAAGTTCGCCGAGATGCTGGGCGAGGTGGTGACCCCCTCTACCAAGAAGAACCTGGAGATGCGTGTGGCTGCCGAGAACGGCGCTACCCTGGGCAAGTTTGAGTTGGCTAAGAAGGCCAAGGCTGCCAACCTGGATGCGATTCATGACACCGTGCACGAGATGGCTCGCGATGAAGCCCGCCACGGCAAAGCCTTTGAAGGCTTGTTAAAGCGCTATTTCGGTGAATAAGTACCCGGTATAAAAATAGCCCTGCGGTGTGTGCCGCAGGGCTATTTTATATTGATTTACCTTTTGCCTCCCATGACAAGGGTGGATCGTATGATTATTCCACCGTTACGGATTTTGCCAAATTCCGGGGTTTATCTACATCCAGACCGTTTTGCTTGGCGATATAGTAGCTAAGCAGCTGGTAGGGCAAAATGGACACGGCAGGTGCCAGCAGCGGGTGGGTTTCCGGTACGCGGATCAGGGTGTCAATATCCGACGCCCGCACATCTCGGTTGGTGACCACCAGCACCTTGGCGCCGCGGGTGATTACCTCTTTCAGGTTGCTGACGGATTTGTCCACCAGCGCCGGGTCTGTAATGGTGCCGATGACGGTGGTGCCCTTTTCAATCAGGGCAATGGGGCCGTGCTTCAGCTCGCCGCTGGGGTACGCCTCCGAGTGAATATAGGAGATCTCTTTCAGCTTCAGCGACGCCTCCAGGCTGGTGGTGTAGTCGCTGCCCCGGCCAATAAAGAACACATCGGTCTCTCGGTGGATCTTGTCTGCAAAGGCTTTCACTTGGGGAGCGCACTTGAGTGTCTCTTCGATCAGTGCCGGCAGCTCCAGCAGATCGGCTTTTAGGTCGGCTGCCACACCGGCGCCCAGACCCAACAGCTCGGCAAAGTGAATGGCCAGCACCGCCAGCAGCACCACTTGGGCAGTATAGGCCTTGGTGGAGGCAACGGCGATTTCCGGTCCGGCGTGGGTGTAGACGGTGTAATCCGCTTCTCGTGTAATGGAGGAGCCAATCACATTGCTGACGGCCAAGGTGGCGGCACCGGCAGCCTTTGCCAGCCGCAGGGCGGCAATGGTATCGGCAGTTTCGCCGCTTTGGCTGATAAAAATGCACAGGGTGCGGTCATCTACCAACGGGTCCCGATAGCGGAATTCGGACGCCACATCCACCTGGGTGGGAATATGGGTCAGGTGCTCAAACATGGGCTTGGCCGCCAGCCCCGCGTGCATGGCGGTACCGCAGCCGATAATGTAAATTTGGTGCAGATTTTGCAGCTGCGCCGCAGTGAAGTCCAGTCCGTCCACTTGGGTGGGCGCACCGGCAGTTACACGGGTGCCGATGGTTTCCCGTACGGTAGAGGGCTGCTCGTACATTTCCTTTAGCATAAAGTCCGGGTAGCCGTTTTTCTCCGCCGCGGTGGCGTCCCAGTCAATGCGCTGGTATTTCTTCTCAAAGGGGTGCAGCTGTTCGTCATAGAAAGTGATATTCTCTCGGGTGATGACTGCGTACTCCTGGTCGTTCAGCAGGTAAAAATCCTTGGTGTAGGAGAGAATGGCCGGAATATCCGAGGCAATGTAATTCTCCTTGTACCCAATACCGATGACCAAGGGGCTGGATTTGCGCACCACAATCATTTGGTCGGGCGTTTCGCTGCACAGCACCTCAATAGCATAGCTGCCCTCCAGCCGCTTGCACGCCCGCTGGGTAGCCCGCAGAAAGCGCTCCGCTGCCGGTCCTTTGTCTGCAAAATAGTAGTGGGCAATCAGGTTGGGGATCACCTCGGTGTCTGTTTCGCTTTTGAAGGTGCAGCCCTCCAGCTCCAGCTCACTGCGCAGATCCTCATAATTCTCAATAATACCGTTGTGTACCACGGTAAATACCCCGCGGCTGTCCAGGTGAGGGTGGCTGTTCTCCTTGCTGGGCTTGCCGTGGGTGGCCCAGCGGGTGTGGGCAATGCCAACGGTGCCGGTGAGGGCGTCCAGCTGCGGATCCTGGTACAGATTACGCACCCGACCGGTGTTTTTCACCACCGTGGGCGTGCCATCCTCCAGGGTGGCAATGCCGGCAGAGTCGTATCCTCTGTACTCCAGCTTCATCAGTCCACTAAGTAAAATCGGACTGGCCTTTTGGCCGCCGATATAACCTACGATACCGCACATAATTGCGTACCTCCATATTGTGCCTAGCCATATAGGTAGGACTAAAATGTGGATTTTGAAAAGACAAAACCCAGTCTATTATAGCAAGTAGGTATGGAGATTTGTGGCATTTTATGAAAAATTCACTTAATGTTCACAATTCGCATAAGTGTGCAATTACGGCCGCGTATATCTGTATAAGCGGCAAAATATCGGACAAAATAAAGAGAATCGTCTGTCAAAGCCGGTCAAAATCCCCCGCTTGCCAGGGCTTTACAGGTGTGTTACAATAAAGAAAAAGGGAGGTGATCCCCAGTGAAAATCAAATTAAATCCGGACAAAGAGATGGTCAAAACCGTGCGAGAGGGCTTAAAGCGCACCGGCGGCTACTGCCCCTGTATGCTGGAGCGTTCGCCGGACACCAAGTGTATGTGCAAGGCCTTTCGGGAGCAAAAGGAGCCGGGGTTTTGCCATTGTCGGTTGTATTATAAAACAGAGGAGGATGACTAAAATGGCCGTTATGACCGTTACAAAAGAGAATTTTCAGGAAGAAGTGATGCAGGCCGGGTGCCCGGTGCTGCTGGATTTTTGGGCCACCTGGTGCGGCCCGTGCCGTATGGTGTCGCCCATTGTGGATGAGATCGGCGCAGAGGTTACCGATGCCAAGGTGGGCAAGGTGAATGTGGACGAGCAGCCGGAGCTGGCCCAGGCCTTTGGTATTGCCAGCATTCCCACTTTGTTGGTGATTCGGGACGGCCGTACGGTTAATCGTGCCGTGGGTGTTCGCTCTAAGGAAGAGATTTTGCAAATGCTGGACTGATACGGAACATATAAAAAGCGACTGCACTTTTTGCGCAGTCGCTTTTCTTTGTCTTTTTGCGATTTTATTATGCCTTTTTCTTGTCCTTTTTGCTGACGGCGGTATTCTCCTGGCCGCGGAACACCACGAATTTGTCATAGAGGAATTCCGTGATCATATTGGTGGCCATAGTCAGCCCCAGCACAATGTAGTTGATGGCGCTCACATCTGCAAACTTGGCAGTAAAGTAATTGCCCAGCAGGGTGGAAATGGGGGTAAACACCAGGTAAAAGGCAAAGACCTTTAGCATGGCCACCGGCACATTGGCGGCGGACTTAAAGGTGAATTTGCGGTTAAAGGTGAAGTTCCATACCACAGACAGGATCAGGGCGGTCAGATACATGGGGCCGTACTCATTTTGCATGATCCTGGCAAAGGTAGCGTTGCTCTCCATGGCACTTTGAATGGCAGGCAGCTTGACGACCACCTCGCTCAGAAGGGTAAAGGTCAGCACCTGGATAATGCCGGCGGAGGCGGAGAATAAGGCAAATTTGATAAATTGACCAAAGTTCTGCTTTTCTTTCTTTTCAGTGGTATTGCTCATAAATTATGCTTCTTCTTTCTCTGTTGCAGTGGTCTGGGGTTTCTTCTTGCGGTGAATGATAAAGCGGTTACAGGGATAGGTCCACAGTGTGGGGATCGCCATACCGATCAGCTTAATAACCATGTCCCAAAAGCCGCCGGTTAGGTTGTGCCCTTGGGCAAAGGTGGTCATAGCAGAGCCGATCCAGCCGTTGGCAAAGATGGTAAACACCACCATAATGGCATAGAGAATCATACTAAGTGTGGGGTTCACATCTGCCTTAAAGGTGATCTTTCGGTTTAGGATAAAGGCGATGCCGTAGCCCACGGTGGTGGAGATTAGGTAGGTGTACAGATAGCCCTTGGACTCAATGCCGATCATATTCAGCGCGTCGTTGGTGATGGGCTGATCCAAAAAGGGCTTAAACACCGTTGCCAGCAGTACCATGTGTACCACCAACTCTACGGCCGAGGAGCCGCCGCCGGCAATCATAAACTTGATGAATTTCCAGATTTCTGCGTGCTTCTCTGTCCAGCGGACGAAGGCGTTGTCTTTTTTCTTTTCGTTCATAATGGTCCTCCGTTACAGTAGTTTGGCCAGTAGAATGATCAGGGCGACGATTACTGCCAGCCCCACCACGGTCTTTACGATCATGGGAATGGCTGCGTCCATGGTGGCCGGGGCCTTGCTGGACAGGTAATCAAACACTGGGCGGTGCACCTTGGTGCCCACCAATTCTTCATAGGTGCGGGTGTAGGTGTCGTAATGTGTGGGGTCGTCCTCATGCAGAACAAAGCAGCGCACGCCGCGCTTGGTGCGGTTGCCGTACACATTAAAGCCGGCGGACTGGGTAAAGCCCAGATCCATATCCTTGTATCGGCCCACAAAGCTGTTTTTGTGGTCGTGGCCTACAAACACGCCCAGAATATCGCCCTTTTCGTGCAGGGCGTCAAACTCGCCGTTGTTGATGTCCGGAATGGAGGGCGGCTCCTCCAACATATCGCCGGGACGGCAGGTGTCGCCCAGCTTGTAGAATTCGTTTTTATGGGTGCGGAAGGCTTGGATGGCGCCTTTCTCGCTTTTTTTCACCCGCCGCAGCACATGGTAATACTCCGGCATGGGAATGTGCTGGAATACCAAAGAGGGCACATAGTGGCCGGTTTCTGCCTTCAGTGCGTCCCGGGTCTTGCGATACCAGTCGATAATGGCCGGATCAAAGGCCTCATACCCGCCGCCCTTGGCGTCGGTGCCGGTGTCAAACAGGTACAGATTCATCACCGTGCGCCCGGAGCCGTCAGAGGCGGTCAGGGGCACTGCGTAGGTGCCGCCGCCAGGAATGCCCTCTGCTTGCTCTCCGATACAGCCGGGCAGGGATTTGTAAATGTCGTTAAATTGGTCCGCGTTGCTGATGCCCACTTGCCGATCGTGGTTGCCAAAGGTAACGGCAAAGGGAATGTGGCGCCGGGTCACCGGCTCCAGCAGGGCGGTAATGGTCTTGGCCACAGCGGCCTCCAACTCTTTTTTGGTCTTGCCCTTATAGGTCACGCCGTAGCCCTTGATTTGGTCGCCGGTATAGATGACCAGATCCGGGTGCTCCGCTTCCACCGCCGCGTCCAGCAGTGCCAGGGTGTCCGGTGAGATGGCCGGGATCTCTTGCATATCGGTGATTTGCATGATTTTCAAGGTGCCGTCCGATTTGAATTGCATCGCATTTCCCCCTACGGTCAATGATTTTTAATCCAAAAAGAGGACGCGGCGGAATGCTTATAAGTCAGCTCCGTTGCGTCCCCGTTTGTTTTTATTGTAGCATTTCCCTGTGCCGCTGTCAATATTTTGTTGTTCTTGTCTGCTTTCGACGACAAATGGTGGGTACTTACACCGGTGTCAGATATTCCGGCGGCACGGCAAATTCGTGCAGTTTCTCTGCTACCATGGTACACAAAACGGAGCAAAATTGCAAGCCCTTGCGTTTCGTTCATTGCAGCAGTATTCCGGATAATAAAAAATGCGGGCCGATGCGGGCAAAAGAAAAAAGCCGATCTCAAAAGAAATCGGCTTTTGGTGGACACGAAGGGAGTCGAACCCTCGACCTCTGCAATGCGAATGCAGCACTCTCCCAACTGAGCTACGCGCCCTTGTGGCTATTATTATACCACGCAGGGGGCGGCAGGGCAAGGGGTAAATTAAAATTTATCGTGCCAATTCCGGCGCGGCGATCTGCTGCCGGGTGCGGGGCAAAAAAACTTCCCTCGCAGGGCTCTGCAAGGGAAGTCGGTGGCAAAATTACTTTTGCTTTTTCTTGATTTTATTCAGCTTGGCGTTGATCTCCAGGATCTGCTCCTTGGTAAACAGGCCGCCGGCCATCATGCACACGCGCTTGACGGTGAAGCCCTTGCCCATGTCAATCAAGCTCTTGTTGATTTTCATGCCCTTGGCCATATCTGCCATGCCGCCGGTGGAGCCGCCCTTGTTCTTCTTCATATTGGCCCGCACCATTTGCACGATCCGCAGGGCCAGCAGCTTGCCCCGGGTGGTGGCCAAAATATCGCCGATGGTGTCGTTAATGCTCATATAGCCGGGCGGGGTCTCGATCTCAAACCAGTTGATGACGGCGCCCTCCTCTTGGAGCACATAGTCCCGGTTGGGCTCATTCACATGGCGCAGGTGGCTCTCGTCCGTGCAGTCTCCGGCCTTGGCGGTCAGGGTAGTCTCGCCGCTGTTTGGCACATCAAAGTAGAAAAACGGATATTCGCCCATTTGCTGCACGCCCAGGCTCTTGCCGTTGGCAAACAGCTCTACCTGGGGCTGGTTGGTGTAGACGGTGACCTTGGTCACATCCTCGGTGCGGTCCACATACCGCTTGCCGCAAATGTGGACGAACGGCTCCTTGGACAGCCAAGCCTTGTAGGCATAGAAAGCGTCTTTCTTATACTGCCGGTCAAAGGTCACCAAGCCCTTGTGGTTCATACCGTTCTCGCCGCCCTCGCTGCGAGCATCTGCGGCAAAGTCAAACATATTCCACACATGGGTGGACCACATCCAGGGGCGCGCGGCGATTTGGCGGATTACATCCTCGTGATACTTGGCCTGGTACTCCTCGGTGTAGTCGCCCTGCTGGGGGTCAGAGGTGTGCCAGTTCAGCGCCTCACAGCCGTACTCGCTCATGCCTACCGCCCGATCCGGGTACTTCTTGTGAAATTTGTCAAACCAGGGGCCGTACATCTCGGTTTTGCCGCCGTACCAGCCAAAGTAGTGGTTGTAGGACAGCACATCGGCGATCTGTACATACGCCTCTCCGGGATCGCACATACTCAGCACCGCTACGGTTGTGGGGCGGGTGGGATCCATTTTATGCACCAGGTCGTTCAGCGCCCGGTGGTTCTCCAAAAGGGAGGGATCCGACGCGCCGTTCATGGTGATTTCGTTAGACAGACCCCACACCACAATGCTGGGGTGATTGCTGTTTTGGCAGATCAACTCCGTCATTTGGCTGATGGTGTTGGCCTTGCCCCCGGGCATGTGACGGGAGATATAGGGGATTTCTGCCCAGACGACCATACCTCGCTCGTCGCACAGGTTATAAAAGATCTGGCTGTGCTGGTAATGGGCCAGGCGAATGGTGTTGGCGCCCAGCTCGCAGATCAGATCCATATCCTCCGTGTGCTCCTTGGCGGTGAGGGCGTTGCCGATCCCCGGCCGATCCTGGTGGCGGGATACGCCGCGCAGGGGATAGGGTTTGCCGTTTAAGATGAAGCCCTTTTGCGGATCAATAGCAAAGCTGCGGCAGCCAAAGCGGGTGGCAATTTCGTCTACCGCTTTGCCGTTTTTCAGCAAAGTGACCGTCAGGGTATACAGGTACGGATCCTCTGTGCCGTGCCACAGGTGGGCGTTTTCCATTTTGATGTTGGTCTTTGCATCGGCAGCGTCCGCATCGGCTTCTGCCACCGGGTCGCCGTTCCTATTGGTGATGGCAAAATGCACGGTGCAGCCTGCCGGTGCAGTCACATACGCCGTGGCAGCCACCGTGGCGTGGTTGCCTTGCATGGTGGGCACCACTTGCACGCCGGGAGCGCCGTAGTAGTTCAGGTCAAAGTGGCTCTCTTCCACGCCCAGCACGGTTACATCCCGGTAAATGCCGCCGTAGAAGGTGAAATCCGCCATCTGGGGATATACCGTTTCATTGGGGCTGTTGTCTGCATAGACCACCAGCAGGTTCTCCGGCAAAATTTCCGGCAGCTTGGCACGGAAGGTGGAGTAGCCGCCGTCATGCTTGGCAATCTGCCGACCGTTCCAGTAGACTGCGGCGCTGCTGTTCACGCCGTCGAATTGCAGGTAATGCACCGGGGCGCTGCCCAGTTCATCGGCGGTGAGTGCCTTGGCGTAGGCGCACTTGCCTCTGTAATAGTCGTTGCCGCCGTCTTGGCCGTCTGTGCCGTTCCAGGTGTGGGGTAGGTCCACCGACTCCCAGTCTGTGGGCAGGGCGGTGGGGGTACTTTGGGGCTTTTTGGAAAAGCGCCAGCCTTTGTTAATGTTGATGATTTGTCGCATAAGGTTGCCTCCGGGTGGATTATTTTACTTTTTCCTGGGCGTTGTCGTCCAGGTTATACAGGAAATGCATACTGATCAGGCTGATCAGCGCGCCGATAAAGGGCAGGAACGCGGTGACGAAATAGATCTTCTCCGGTACACCGGCAGCCTGCTCCAGGGCGCCCAGCTTTTGGTTGTAGCCGGTCATACCGATGGCCCAGCTGACTACGGCGGCGCCTACACCCTGGGCAATTTTGCGGAACAGGGAATAGGTGGCGTAAATGGAGCTTTCCTCCCGGCGGCCGGTCCGGCGCTCCTGGTAGTCGATGCAGTCTGCCACCAGCGCCCACATCAAGGTCAAGTAAAAGGCAGAGCCAAACATGGCGATGGCCACCAGCACGATCCAAACATAGGGGTTACGGATCCGCACAAAGGCAGCCACGCCGGCAGAGATGGCCGACAGGACAAAGGGATAGGTGCACAATTGCTTTTTGGTGAATTTTTTGAGCATGGGCTTTACCAGCAAAATGCCCAGCGCCACCGGACATCCGGCCAGCATGGTGGCAATGGTGATCAGCTTGGTATTCTGGAAATAACACATAAAGATATAGGGCATGGAGGTGGTCACCGTCATCATCAGCGCCAGGTATGCCACGGTGCTGATGGTCACGCCCATCATGGGTTTGTTTTTAAAGAAAGAGCCAAGAGTGGCAAAATAGTTGAACTTCTGTTTCTCCTGGGGCTGTGCAGCGGCAATGCGCTCGGTGGTCATGCGCCGCAGCAGGTAGAAGGATACCAAACCGATGGCACCCATCACGCCCACAAAGATGATGAATAGATCACCGCGGGGATTGTCGTTCTTGTCATATACCAGCAGGGGCAGCAGGATCATAATGGGAATCTGGGCACACATAGCGCCGATACTCCGCCACTGGGACAGGGAGGAGCGGCCCGCCGGGTCGTTGGTAATGCAGCTTTGCATGGAGCCGTAGGGCACATTCACGCTGGTGTACGCCACGCTCCATAGGCAGTAAATGCCCAGGCACATGGCAATCTTTACCCCGTAGGGCGCACCGGGTGCATAAATGAACAGGGCGATACTGGACAGCAGCAGCACCGGGCTGGCCCACTTGATCCAGGGCTTAAATTTACCGTCCTTGCCGGGTTTGGTGGCATCGCACAGACCGCCGATAATGGGGTCGTTGATGGCGTCAAAAATTTTGCCCAGCAGAATGAGAACGGCAAAGTGCTTGGGATCAATCTTCATACAGGTGACATAGAACAGCATCAGGTAGCTGTTAATGAATGCAAAGCTCATATTGCATCCAAAGTCGCCAAAGGCATAGCCGATCTTATCGCGCATACCGAAGGGGCGCAGTTGTTTGTTGGTGCTCATATCCATATCGGTTCCCTCCAAATTCCTATTTTGTACGATGTGTACATCTTTTTTTATTATACATATTCTATAAAAAAATGCAATGGAAAGTGATGGAATTCGTCCATTTTGTGCATAATATGGCAAAAGGAACCAGATTTGTCTCAGATTTTTCGGGCAAAGAAAAAGGCGGCTGCGGTGCAGTCGCCCTTTTGATTTATTACTGTTTGAACACACGCTTAGGATCCTTGACCAGCAAGATCGCCAGCCAGGCGATGGCGCCTAAGGTTACGGCAGAGAGACCCAGCAGACTGTCGTTCAGTATCTCGCTGAAGCTCTGCTGAAAATACGCCGCCCCTTCGCTGAAGTATTCAAAGAAGAAGTCCACCAGCCACATCAGCCCGGCGCCCCAGTAGATCAGGCACAAAGTGCCCAGTCGGTAGGTCCCCCGCTTTTCGCAGGCATACCAGGCTACAGTGGCCGCCACGGCAGCCATTAAGGTTAGTAGCAGGCACATATTAACCCTCCTGTGCAGCCGTTTTGGCGTGCTTTTTGAACTTGGCGCTGACCACGGCGACTGCTATGCCCCATACAGCGGTGACAACGGCGCTCATGGTCACACCCACAGTAGCCATTTCGTGGAGCATGACCGCTTTGTCCTCCGGGTTGCTCATGGCCGTTAGGAACGGTGCAAACAGAGTCACCTCGCCGTGCCACAGATGCTCAAAGGCCAGCAGCAAAATGCCGCCCCACAGCAGACCGGACAGCAAGAACAGCTTGCGGCTCCAGGTAAATTTCTTCTCCTGGGCAGGTGCCCCAGTGCCCACAGCTTCATGGGCGGGCAGCGTGAGCTTTTCTTCCTTTTTTTTCATAGTCAGCGCCACAGCGGTGACCACCACGGCCTCAGCGGCCGGTACTAAGAAACATGCCATTGGTTATCCTCCCGATATTGCGCCGTTGGGCGCTTACTTGATGTTTTCATTTTACCACGGCGGCGGATCGGTAGCAACCCACCGTGGGGGATTTTTTTAGTCTTTATATTGCCCGGCAAACTTGGTGCGCAGGGTCATGCGCAGCACATTCTTGGCCGTGCGTTGCAGCTCGCCCAGGGTGATGCCGTCAGGCTTGCCCAGGGTCGCCAGCAGACTGCCGTCGTTGGGGGCGGACTTGCTGAGGGCGGTTTTGGCGCCGGGCATCAGCACATCAACCTGTGCCCGCACCCGGTAGCCGTTGTCCCGCAGCTCCGGGAACTCCGGCGAGGCGGCGTAGCGCATCCACCAGTCGGTCATCACATTGCCGGTGTAGCCCCATTCCTCCCGCAGCAGGGCGGTGCACAGCTGGTAGTTGTAGTGGCTCCACACGCCGTTGATCTTGTTGTAGCTGGTCATCAGGTTCTTAGGATGTGCTTCTTTTACGCAGATCTCAAATCCCCGCAAATAGATCTCCCGCAGGGCGCGGGCGCTGACTACGGAATTGTTGTGGTTGCGGTTATATTCCTGATTGTTGCAGGCAAAGTGCTTGGGGCAGGCGGATACCGGAGCGCTTTGCAGACCCTGTACCACCGCGGCGGCCAGCTTGCCGGTGACCAGCGGGTCCTCGGAGAAGTATTCAAAATTGCGCCCGCACAGCGGATTGCGGTGGATATTCATGCCCGGCGCCAGTAGCACATCGGTGCCCTTGTCCACCATCTCCCGCCCCATGGCGGCGTACAGGTCCTGTACCAGCGGCAGGTTCCAGCTGCAAGCCAAGGCGGTGCCGCTGGGCAGCAGGGAGCAGGTGGCCCGCAGGCGAATCCCGGAGGGGCCGTCGGTGGTGATCACCGGGGGTATGCCCTTTTGGCGCAGGCTGTCGCTGACCCCGGCCATGGCGCCCGCATTGCCGGAGGCACCCAGTGGGCTGTCCATCATGCCCTCGCCGCGACTGAGCAGCTCCATCTCCGTGGTAGACAGCTGCGCTACAAAGTCGTCCAGGCTGACGCTGCCCTCGGCTACATCTGCCAGCACAAAGCCCTTGTTGCCGGTGACCGGCAGGGCAGGGGGCAGATGATCCAGGATCTCCTGCTTTAAGTCTACGGTGGCGGTGGGCACCGGGGCGTAGGTCCGGGTCACTTTGCCGTTTTGTTCTGTGGCGGTGAGTCGGTCAAAGCCGCTGTCTGCCGGAGGCGCCAGCAACTGGCAGCACTGCTCCAGCACCAGCGTGTCCGCCAGGTGCAGGTCACCGCAGGGGACAGCGCTGCGCACATCTGTACCTATGCAAAAAGTGTAGTCCCCCGCTTCCAGCAACCAGGCGTTTTTGTGCCCGGCAGCGCCGCTGTCGTCAAAACTGGCAAAGTGCCGATAAGGAGCGGTGAGGGTCAGGCTTTGGTGCTTGCCGGGGGCCAGTTCCTCCGTTTTGCCAAAGGCAATGAGCACCTTGGCGGCCTTGCCCAGTGCGCCGCAGGGACAGCAGGCGTACAGTTGTACCACCTGTTTGCCGGGCAGCGCGCCGGTGTTCTCCACCTGCACCTGCACGGTGACCGTCTGGTCCTTGATCTCTGTTTTTTTCACCTTACAGGCAAAGTCCGTGTAAGACAGACCGTAACCAAAGGGGTACAGCACCCGCTCCGGCGCAAAGGTCTCAAAGTACCGATAGCCCACAAAAATATCTTCTGTATAGCGGTTTTCCGCCTTGTTGCCAAAGTTCTGTGCCGGGTAGTCGGCGTAGGTTTTGGCGATGGTGTCCGTCAGGCGGCCGCTTGGATTCACCTGCCCGGTAAGCACATCCGCCACCGCGTTACCGCTCTCCATGCCCAGCTGCCAGGCCAGCAAAATGGCGCTGATCTTGTCGCCGTAGGCGTCGATTTCCGCAAAGTCCATAATGCTGCCGATATTCAGCACCAGCACCACTTTTTGAAAGGCGGTGGTTACTGCGTCCAGCAAGGCTTTTTCTTTATTCGTCAGGTAAAAGCTGCCTTTTTTCAGCGTGTTTTCCCGGTCCTCACCGGCGCTGCGGCCAATTACCACCACGGCGGTTTGGCACCGCTTAGCAGCCGCTTGTACCCAGTCTTGCTTCACCGGCATTTCTGCATAATAGCGGGGCCAGTGCCCCCAAAATCCCGGGTCCGGGTCGTTGACAGAGGCGGTACACCAGCTTTCATAGGCGGCCAGTACGGTGCTGTCCAGCTGCACACCGGCGTTTACCAGCCCTTGCACCAGGTTGATACTGTACGGGGCGGAAACATCGCCGCCGCTGCCGTTGCCTACATAAAAATAGTTCTTCTGCACCCGGCCAAACAGCGCCACCGGCGCAGACAGATCCAGGGGCAGGGCGTGGTTGTTGTTTTTCAGCAGCACGCAGCTTTCCGCACCGGCCCGTCTGGCCAGTGTTGCCACCTCCGGATTGCCCGGTTCACCGGTGATCCGTCCGCTTTGCTGCTGCGCCAGCTCTGCCCCGCCAAAGGTTTGCAGCACTTTGCGCACCGCCTTATATCCCCAGTTGGTCATAACCGTACCTCCATTATGAAAATCTATGCTCATCATAGCAAATTCTGCCGAGAATTACAATAGGAATCAAAAAAGCGGCGTGTATCGCACACGGCAAAAATCGAAACGCATTTGCTGCACCAAGACAAAAAAACACGGACACTCAAGGGAGTGTCCGTGTTGGTTGCTTGGCGTGAACTTATTTCAGCTCAACGGTAGCGCCAACCTCAGTCAGCTTAGCCTTCAGAGCCTCAGCATCAGCGGTGGGCATTGCTTCCTTAACGGTAGCGGGAGCGCCGTCAACGATAGCCTTAGCTTCCTTCAGACCCAGGCCGGTAGCCTCACGAACGGCTTTGATTACCTGAATCTTGTTAGCGCCAACATCGGTCAGCACAACATCAAACTCGGTCTTCTCGTCAGCAGCAGCGGCGCCACCCTCAGCGGGAGCAGCTGCAACGGCGACTGCGGCAGCAGTAACGCCAAAGGTCTCTTCGATTGTTTCCTTGAGCTCTTTAAGCTCCAGAACGCTCAGTTCTGCGATGGAATCTACAATAGCAGTGATTTTCTCGGTTGCCATGATAATTACCTCCGTAAATTATAATAAAAATTAAATTATTCTGCTGTTTCTTCAGCAGGTGCTTCCTCAGCGGGAGCAGCCTCTGCGGGAGCCTCTTCGGCCTCTGCAGCGACGGGTGTTGCACCGCCCTTTTCTTCCAGTGCTGCAACGGCACGGGCAATGCAGGCGATGGGCTCAACAACAAGACTTGCGATCTGAGCCAGCATGGCCTCTCTGGAAGGCAGCTTGGAAAGCGCAATAACCTCGTCCAGAGCGATCACTTTGCCGTCCAGATAACCGGACTTAATGGCAAAATTGTCGTGGCCGTCTGCAAACTTTTGCAGAATGCGGGCAGATGCCACATAGTCATCGTCACAGGTGGCGATGGCGGTGGTGCCTTCCAACACAGACTCAAGGCCTTCCAGACCGGCAGCCTCAGCTGCTCTGCCCAAAAGGGTGTTCTTTACGACAGTGTAGTGCACACCGGCCTCACGCAGCTCGTGACGCAACTGCGTGTCATCGGACACGGTGATGCCTTTGTAGTCAACCACTACACCGGCGCAGGAATTCTTGATCCGGTCAGAAAGAGCGGCAACCTGCTGCTTTTTCATTTCAAGAACTGCTGTACTTGGCATAAAACATAACCTCCATAAGTATTTGCCGCAAAATGCGGTCTTTATGGCTGTTTAGCAAAACAAAAAGTGCATTCCGATGTACCTCGGAATGCACAAAATGACATAGATATTGCACCGCAGGGTGCGAACCATGCACATTCATTCCTCGGCAGGCGATCAACTTACGCCAAACGGCACCTGCTGTCTTTGGCTGAACAGCGATAGTATTTTAACACAAGGCACAAGCCTTGTCAATACCCAAAAACTTATTGAGCAGAAACAGTACCAACTTTGTTGGGGTTGATACGCACGCCGGGGCCCATGGTGGAAGCCACGGCAACGGACTTAATATACTGACCCTTCAGTGCAGCCGGCTTTGCCTTGATGATGGCGTCCAGCAGAGCGTTGAAGTTCTCCAGCAGCTTCTCCTGCCCAAAGGAAGCCTTGCCGATGGGGCAGTGAATGATGTTGGTCTTGTCCAGACGGTACTCGATCTTACCGGCCTTAGCCTCGGTTACAGCCTTAGCCACATCCATGGTCACGGTGCCGGCCTTGGGAGAGGGCATCAGACCGCGGGGGCCCAGCACTTTACCCAAACGACCAACGAAGCCCATCATATCCGGGCTGGCAACGGCCACATCAAAGTCCATCCAGCCGCCCTGGATCTTCTCTACCAGGTCAGCATCGCCAACGATGTCAGCGCCGGCCTCGGTAGCAGCCTTAGCCAGGTCGCCCTTGGCAAATACAGCTACGCGCACGGTTTTACCGGTGCCGTTGGGCAGCACCACAGCGCCACGTACCTGCTGATCAGCGTGACGGGAGTCAACGCCCAGGCGAATGTGTGCCTCAATGGTTTCGTCAAATTTAGCTGTGGCGGTCTTAACAGCCAGGTCAAGTGCCTCAGCGCTATCATACAGATTGGAGCGGTCTACCAGCTTGGCGCCGTCCACATATTTCTTTCCGTGTTTCATTACAAATTACCTCCAGTGGTTAATCGGATCTTTCCTCCCACAAGGGACTCAGTCTTCTACTACAATACCCATGCTGCGAGCAGTGCCGGCGATCATGGACATAGCGGCCTCCAAAGAAGCTGCGTTCAGGTCGGGCATTTTGGTCTCAGCGATCTTCTGGACCTGCTCCTTGGTGATGGTGGCTACCTTGTTCTTGTTGGGAACGCCGGAAGCCTTGTCAATGCCGCAAGCCTTCTTGATGAGAACGGCTGCGGGCGGGGTCTTGGTGATGAAAGTGAAAGAACGATCCTCATAAACGGTGATCACTACGGGAATGATCAGGCCGGCGTCGTTCTTGGTTCTCTCGTTAAAGTCCTTGGTAAAAGCCACGATGTTTACACCGTGCTGACCGAGAGCCGGGCCAACCGGGGGGGCAGGGGTCGCCTTACCGGCCGGGATCTGAAGTTTAATTAAACCTACTACCTTCTGTGCCATAATAATTTTCCTCCTAAATTGTGGTCATTGGCGGGGCGCTGTGCGCTCCTCCCACGCACCGCAAAAAGCGGTGATAATCAGCGGCAAGCCGCGTATTACCGAATGTTAGTCTTTGACCTTTTCAAGCTGGTCAAGCTCAAAATCAACTGATGTTTCGCGCCCAAACATGGAAACGGTGACCTGCGCGCTGTTGTTGGGAATGTCGATGGCGTCCACAGTGCCGGAGAAGCCCTCCAGCGGGCCGTCGATCACATTGACCAGATCGCCTACGGCGTAGTGCACCTCTACGGTGACCTTCTCCACGCCCAGTTTGCGTACCTCTTCCTCCGTTAAGGGAACAGGCTTGCTCTCCGGACCCACAAAGCCGGTGCAGCCGCGGGTGTTGCGCACCACATACCAGCTGTCGTCGTTCATCACCATTTTGATGAGCACATAGCCGGGGAAGATCTTGCGCTCCACTTCCTTTTTGGTGCCGTCATCTTTGATCTCTACCACCGTCTCGGTAGGAACGACCACATCCTGAATCCAGTCGTGCAGGTTGCGGTTCTCTACCACGGTCTCAATGTTGCTGGCTACCTTGTTCTCATAACCGGAAAAGGTGTGGGCAACATACCATTTTGCTTCTTCCATACTAAACAGAACCTCCGTAAATTGCTGTGATCCGAATGGGGGCTTTGCCCCTGCGTGCGTTCGGGTCTTTATTTGGTGGTCTGTTCGGTGGTGGCCTCAGCCAAAGCCGCCGAAGTGGTTTTCTGGGTGGTGGTTTCGCTGGCAGCGGTGGTGGTCTCGCTGTTGGTCTTCAGGCTCTTAATGCCCTTCATACCCAGGGTCAGGCCGGTGTCTACCAAATAAATGCACACGCCGACGATGATCACGACTACCAGTACGGTCAGGGTGTTTTTGAGCACGTTCTTACCGTCTGACCAAACGACTTTTTTACCCTCTGATTTTACGCTTTTGAAGAATGAACCAATGGATTTGAACGGATTTTTCTTGGCCTTTTTTGCCTTTGACTTATCTGCCTTGGCGTCGGACTTTTTGGCAGGTTTGCTGCTCTTTTCCGGCTTTGCAGACGCTTTCTTTTCGTCAGCCATTGTCAGTCCTCCTGTTATTTCGTTTCTCTGTGCAAGGTATGCTTTTTGCAGAAACGGCAGTACTTGTTCATCTCAAGTCTGTCGGGCGTATTCTTCTTGTTCTTCATTGTGTTGTAGTTGCGCTGTTTGCACTCTGTGCAAGCTAAGGTAATCTTAACTCTCATTAATAAGCACCTCCGTTGTATTTCGATTGTGTGTGAATCTCCCTCGTTGCGCCACGCAATGCGCACCTAAAAATGGGCAAAAAATAAAACCCCACTTACCGAGGTACAAACACTATACCACAACCGCACCCGTTCGTCAAGGGGAAAATCAAAATAAAAGCCGCTTTCATGCGAGACGGCGCAAGAATTGTTTGCATTTGGCGGCGGAATATATTATGATATGTATATTCTATATAAGGGAGGCGAAGATATGCGGGTACTGATCGTGGGCGGCGGCGCGGCAGGATTGTGCTGTGCCATACGGCTGCGGCAACTGGACCCGGCGCTGCAGGTCACGGTGCTGGAGCGGCTGGAGCAGCCGGGCAAAAAGCTGCTGGCAACCGGCAACGGCCGGTGCAATTTGACCAATATGCAAGCGCCCCACAGCCGGGCGGTGCTGGATTTCTTTGCCTCTCTCGGTTTGATGACCCGGCAGGAGGATTTGGGGCGTGTATATCCTTACAGCCTGCGGGCGGCCACGGTGCAAAATTTGCTGCTGGACGCCTGCCGCACCTTGGGCGTGCGCCTGGTTACCGGCTGCCGGGTGGAAAAGATCATCCCCGGCTTTACGGTGCAGACGGATAAGGGTGTCTTTGCCGGCGACAAGGTGGTGGTGGCCTGCGGCGGGCAGGCACAGCCGGCACTGGGCAGCGATGGCAGCGGCTATGCCTTGCTACAGGATCTGGGCCACAGCTGTACGCCCCTGTATCCGGCGCTGGTGCAGCTGACCTCCTCCAGCAAATACCCTCGCAAGCTCAAGGGGCAGCGCACCCGAGCGGCAGTAGCCGTCACTTTGGACGGTGAAACCGTGGCGGAGAGTCGGGGCGAGGTGCTGTTTACCGATTACGGTTTGTCCGGCATTGCGGTGATGGATGTAAGCTGGGCGGTGGGGCAGAACTTTGCCCGCCCCCGGCCGCAAAAGTGCTGCGCGGTGCTGGATTTGGTCCCGGAGTGGAGCGAAAATCAGCTCTTGTCTTACCTGCGGCAATTCGGCTCCCTGCGAGGGATCCTCAGCGCAGAGGTGACGGAGATTTTGGAAAAACAGGCGGCGGGTGACCCGGCCCGGCTGGTGCTGATCGCCAAGCACTGGCAGCTGATCGTTACCGGCACCAAGGGCTACGACTTTGCCCAGATCACCGGCGGCGGTGTGCCTCGGAGGGAATTGGAGGGCTTTGCCTCTCGGCGGGTGCCCGGGCTGTATATTGTGGGCGAGGTGCTGGACGAGCAGCAGCCCTGCGGCGGTTATAATTTGAATTTTGCCTTTTACAGCGGACTGGCGGCCGCCGGGCAGATAGTGGAGAAGCGGAATGATACGAGTAAGTGAGTTGCGTCTGGAACTGAATGAGGATGAGAGCCTGCTGCGCAAAAAGGCGGGCAAGGTGCTGCGCACCGATCCCAAATATATTGAAAAACTGACGATTTTTAAAAAGAGTGTGGACGCCCGCAAAAAGGACGATGTGCACTTCTCTTATACGGTAGATGTGACCCTGGGACTGGACGAAACCCAGGTGCTGCGCCGCTGCCGCTCACCTAAGGCCAAGGCGGCGGAAGAATACAAGTACACCCTGCCGGTGAACCGGCGGCAGTCCGCTTTTCGTCCGGTGGTGGTTGGTTTTGGTCCGGCGGGTATGTTTGCCGGCCTGATCTTGGCTGAGGCAGGGCTGCGCCCCATTGTGTTGGAGCGAGGCAAGGATATTCAGCGCCGCCAGCAGGATGTGAACGCCTTTTGGCAGCAGCATATTCTCAACGAGGAGAGCAATGTGCAGTTCGGCGAGGGCGGTGCCGGTACTTTTTCTGACGGCAAGTTGACCACCGGCATTAAAAGCCCCTTTATTCGCCAGGTGCTGCAAGAGCTGTACGAGGCCGGTGCGCCGGAGGAGATTTTATACGCCGCCAAGCCCCATATCGGCACGGACCGACTGGCTGTGGTGGTGCAGAATATTCGCAAAAAAATTGAGCGCCTGGGGGGCGAGGTGCGCCTGGAATGTCGGCTGGAGAATTTGATCTTAGCCAACGGCTTTATCCATGGGGTCACTTACAGCCATTTGGGTCAAACGGTGGATATGGAGACGGATGCGGTGATCCTGGCCATCGGCCACAGCGCCCGGGACACGGTGGAAATGCTTTATAAAAACGGCGCGCAAATTATCCAAAAGCCCTTTAGTGTGGGCGCCCGCATTGAGCACCCCCAAAAACTCATTGACAAGGCCCAGTACGGCGCCTTTGCCGGTCACCCTAAGTTGGGGGCTGCGGATTACAAGCTCAGCTGCCACGGTCTGCACCAGCGAGGGGCGTATACCTTTTGTATGTGCCCGGGGGGCACGGTGGTGGCCGCCGCCAGCGAAAAGGGCGGCGTGATCGTCAACGGCATGAGCACCCTGGCCCGGGACGGCGAGAATGCCAACTCGGCGCTGCTGGTGGGTATTGATCCGGTGGACTTCCCCTCGGAGCATCCGCTGGCGGGAATGTATTATCAGCGAGAGATTGAGCAAAACGCCTTTGCCCTGGCCGGGGGCGATTACCGTGCACCGGCGCAGCTGGTGGGTGATTTCTTAGCGGATCGGGAAAGTCGGGCGCTGGGTAATGTGCAGCCGACCTGCCCTACCGGGGTCACGCTTACCAACCTGCGGTACTGCCTGCCGGACAAGGTGCGCACCACCATGCAGGCGGCCATTACGGAGATGGACAAGCGGCTCCACGGCTTTGCCCTGCCGGACGCGGTCCTCACTGCGCCGGAAACCCGCTCCTCCAGCAGCGTGCGGATTTTGCGGGACGAATTTTGCCAGTGCAATCTGCGAGGCGTGTACCCCTGCGGTGAGGGCGCCGGTTACGCCGGTGGCATTGTGTCCGCCGCCGTGGACGGCATAAAGTGCGCCCACGCTGTGCTGGCGGATGAACATTAAAAATAAAATAATAGGTATAGAAAAAGCACCCCGACGGGGGTGCTTTTTTTTATGGATGCGAAAGACGAAAATCCCCCAGTCAGCTATGCTGCCGGCGCCTAACGGGCACCGGTTAGGTTGTGGCATTGCCGGAGGGATTTTGTGTATTGCAATCTGTCGGTAAAAATAGGCTGCTTACTTCAACTGCAACAGGCGGCGGACAAAGTAGATCACCAGCCCAAAGGTGGCCAGCAGACCCACGGCGGCCAATACAAGAAAAATCTTATATCCATTGCCCAGGGAGGCCAGCGCCACCAAAGAGAGCAGGGCGCTCATCGCCAGCTTTACCCAGCCGATCATGGTCTTTAATGTGCGGTAGACGGCGGTGCGGTTCTCCTCCGTTACGGTCACGCCGGTGTTCCAAACCCCGGGGAACTGCTCTAAAATCGTGATCAGCACATACAGCACCCACCCCAGCACCGGCAGCTGCCACAGGGTGGTGCGGGCGGTCCAGCTGTCTATTTGGCCGTCGGCAGTATAGTGCCCGGGAATGGTCATGGGAATTTGCGACCAGCGCACCAGCAGGTATAGGGTAACGGCTGCCAGGCAGGCCACCGCCGCTATGTTTAACAGAATATCCGTTTTTGTGTTTTTGATTTTCATACCGTGACCTCCATGGGAAAATAGAATCCTCTGTTTTGCCGCCCTTGTAAAGGGAGGCTTGGGGGTGAAAATACGATTTGATCTGCCGTGTCTCACCTTCTATATACCATATCGGAGAAGAAATGGCAAGAGGTTGGCGTTTTTAGGCGACGGGTGGTGATTTTGTCTAACATTCAAGTTAATCTTGACTAACCAAGCGGTCGGGTGGTATGCTTTTGTCACAAAAGAAGTACCCGCTTGAGGGAGTAGTTTGCACGCCGTGGGCGTGTGGCAAGTCAACAAACTGACTGCGGCGCTGTGCCGGGTCTGGCTTGTCTTAATGAACGAGACTCTTGCACGCCTGTTTTTCGTGCAGCAGTCTTTTATTTTTTACCCAAAAAGATCTAACGCACGGCAACGGCGGTAGGTCTTTTTCTTTGTAAAAATGAAGCAGGAGGACTTTCTATGCAGGCATTTACCGCAGAGAAAACGGAGCTGCTGGCAACCTACGGTGCAGACGCGAACCGGGGGCTGACAGAAGCGCAGGCACAGAAAAACAAAGAACAGTACGGCGCCAACGCCCTCACCCGACGCAAGCCGGACACACTGCTGAAGCGCCTTTGGGATGCAGCCACGGAGCCTATGCTCTTAATGCTTATTGCAGCCGGGCTGATCGCCCTGGCGGTGAACATTGTGCGCCAGGTTACCGGCGGCGAGGCGGATTTTTTGGAGTGCGTGGGCGTGTTCGTGGCCATTGCTTTGTCCGTGGTGATCAGCGTAGTGATGGAGGGGCGCAGCGCCAAGGCCTTTGAGGCTCTGTCCAAGATCAACGCCGATATGGTGGTGCGCGCCGTACGAGACGGCCAAACCGTTACCCTGCAAAGCGCCCATCTGGCGGTGGGCGATGTGGTGTTGCTGTCTGCCGGAGACAAGGTGCCGGCGGACGGACGACTGTTGGAGAGCACCGCTCTGCGGGTGGATGAATCCGCCCTTACCGGTGAGAGCTTTCCGGTGAAGAAAGACAGCCAGCTGGTGCTTACGGACGAAAAAACGCCCCTGGCGGAGCGGGCCAATATGCTTTATAGCGGCACATTCGTTACCGAGGGCCACGGACGGCTGCTGGTGACGGCGGTGGGCGACGCCACAGAATTTGGCAAGATCGCCGGCGAGCTGGGCAATGCGGAGAAAAGCAGCACCCCCTTGCAGGAGAAGCTGGCCCGCCTGGGCAAGACCATTACCGTGCTGGGCGTGATCGCAGCGGCCATTGTGTTTGTGGCACAGCTGATTTCCTTTGCCCTCCACGGCGGACTGCATTTGGAGACGGTGATGGAGGCGTTTATCACCAGTATCGTGCTGATTGTGGCGGCGGTGCCGGAGGGGCTGCCCACCATTGTGGCGGTGTCTCTGTCTATCAATATTATTAAGCTGAGCAAGCACAACGCCCTGGTGAAGAAGATGATCGCCTCGGAGACCATCGGCTGTATCAGCGTGATTTGTTCCGATAAGACCGGCACGCTGACGGAAAACAAGATGACCGTGCGTGCCTTCTATGATACCCAGTGGCACCGGGAGCCGGCGCAGCTGCAAAACGAATACCTGACCCATAATATCTGCCTGAACACCACGGCAGACTTGGCGCCGGACGGCGGCTTTATCGGCAATCCCACGGAGTGCGCTATGCTGCGGTTCTTTGAGCAGGCAGACACCGGCAACACCTACCGTCGGGAGCGGGAGGACCACACCCGGCTGTGCGCGTTTCCTTTCTCGTCCGAGCTCAAGCACATGACCACCATTTCCAATGTGGACGGGCGCATTCTCTCTTATGTAAAGGGCAGCCCGGAGTGCGTGTTGGATATGTGCGCCCTGGAGCCTGACCGTCTGGCGGAACTGCGCCGGGTGCTGGTGCAGGCCGAGGAGCAGGCCATGCGGGTGATCGCCTTTGCCCATAAAGAACTGGCGGAGATGGAGGACTTTTCTGCAAAGGAGGCCCACCGCCGAATGGAAAGCGATATGGTCTTTGACGGCTTTGTGGCCATTGCGGACCCGCTGCGCAGCGATGTGTACGACGCTGTGGCCGCCTGCCGCAGCGCCGGGGTGGGGGTGAAGATTCTTACCGGCGACAATATCGTTACCGCCACCGCCATTGCTAAGGAACTGGATCTGCTGGCGGACGGTTGTGTGGCGCTGGAAGCCAAAGAAGTGGAAGAAATGAGCGACCGCCGGCTGCAAAAAATGCTGCCCAAAATCAGCGCGATTGCTCGCAGCACCCCTACGGTGAAAATGCGGGTGGTGAAGCTGCTGAAAGCACGGGGTGATGTGGTGGCTGTCACCGGCGACGGGATCAACGACGCACCGGCGCTGAAGAACGCCGATGTGGGGATCGCCATGGGCATTTCCGGCACGGAGGTGTCCAAGGAAGCCAGCGATATTGTGCTGTTGGACGACTCCTTTGCCACCATTGTTAAGGCCGTAGAATGGGGCCGCAACATTTATGAGAACTTTAAGCGGTTCATCAGCTTCCAGCTGACGGTGAATATTGCCTCTGTTATTTGCGTATTTGTGTCTGTTCTGATGGGGCTGCCGGCGCCCTTTACCGCCTTGCAGCTGCTGTGGATCAACATTATTATGGACGGTCCGCCGGCTCTGACCTTGGGACTGGAGCCGGGATACAGCGACCTGATGCGCCGCCGCCCCACCAACCGCAGCGAGAATATTATCTCCAAGGGTATGCTGGCGCGGATCACCGCCACCGGCGTGTATATGAGCGCGGTGTTCCTGCTGCAATACAAGCTGAATTTCCTGGGTGCTGCCCAGGGTGAGATGACCACCGTGCTGTTCACCCTGTTTGTGCTGTTTCAGCTGTTTAACGCCTTTAACTGCCGGGAACTGCACAGCGAGAGTATCTTTTGCCACCTGTTTAAGAACAAGCTGATGCTGTTGGTAGTGGGCTGCACCTTTGTGCTGCAAGTGCTGATCATCCAGTTTGCCGGTGCGTTCTTTGGCACCGTACCCATGGGGATCGCCATGTGGGGCAAGCTGTTTGCTCTGGCATTCTCCGTCATCGTCCTTTCTGAGGTTATTAAGGCTTTTGCCCGTCTGTTCCAAAAGAAAAAGGCATAACAAAAAGCATAATCATTGGATAAAAAACAAGGCCGTGTGTACGAAAAGGTACATACGGCCTTTTGTGATTTTTGCATCGTTGACTGGCTGCTCCGGTTTTAGTATAGCCGGATGATGTTAAAACCGCGCCCGCTGGCGGGTAAAAGATAAAGATCTTTTTCATTTGTTAAGGTTTGTTAAGAAAAATGCGTGAAAATGGGGATAATCTTGCATTTTGTACAAAATTCCTGCCGCAGAGATAGGAATTCGGGGCGGGGATTTGTTTACTTTGCCTATGTCAATTTTTACCGATTTGTGCTATAATAGTGATGTTCAAATAGAAAAACAGGCGAAAAAACCGTGTATTATTGTATTATCAAGAAAGGTGAGTGTCATGCAAATCGGTACTTTCGTGCATTACAGTACCAAGGGCATCTGCCAAGTGCGCGAAATTGAAACCATGAAGTTCTCCAGCGAGACCAAGGACTACTATGTGCTGGTGCCTGTGTTTGACCGGAACTCCAAGTATTACGTGCCCACGGATTACGATCCCCAGCGGATCAAAATCCGCTCAGCCATTGCCCCGGCGATGGTGGAGGAATTGATGGGCTATGCCAAGACCTGCCAGCCCTACGAGTGGGTGAGCAACGCCCACGAGCGTAAGGCCAAGACGGAGGAGATCCTCCACAGCTCGGATCATAAGCGCATTTTGCGGTTGATTAAGACACTTCGCTGCCATGAGGAGCACCAAAAGCAGATCGGCAAGAAAATGTATCTTTCAGACGCCAAGGCGCTGCGCAGTGCGCTGCACATCATCAGCGATGAGTTTGCCTTTGTGCGTGGGGAAGATCCCAAGACCGTAGCCGCATATTTAGAAGCGGTATAAATCCAGATTATAAAAAAACGCCGTATCCTGAGGATACGGCGTTTTTTTGCGCCTTTTTTGGCAAACAAGTGCGTCTGTAAAATGACGGATTTTGTGCACGATTTGCCACAACCGTTCAAAACCGTGCAGAGAAAGGGGCTGTATTTGCATAAATTGCCCAAAAGAGCAGGCGTTCACTGTGCGGAATGAACGAAATTGAAGGAATGAACTTGACGGCTTTTGCTTGCCGTGGTACACTTTGGGTGTAAGGACGAGGGCAGCAAACGCCCGGAAAATACAGAAAGGAACCGTCTATGCTTACCCAGGAAAGACACTTGCAGATTTTGGCCCAGTTAGAGGAAAAAGGGACCGTATCCGTTGCGCAGTTGACCCAGCTTTTGGGCGCCAGCGAAAGCACGGTGCGCCGGGATCTGATTGCGCTGGATCGGCTGGGCAAGCTGCACAAGGTGCATGGCGGCGCCACTTTGACCCGGCGGGATTTTATTCGCCGAGAGGAGAAGCTGGACGAAAAGCTGCAGCTGCACATGGACGAAAAAGAGATGATCGCCGCTTACGCCGCTGCCCAGGTGGACGATACAGATTTTGTATATTTAGACGCCGGCAGCTCCACCCTGTTAATGATCGACCACTTGCAGCCGGGTGCCACCTTTGTGACCAACGGCCTTCTCCACGCCCAGCGGCTGGTGGCTAAGGGCATGAAGACCTATGTGCTGGGCGGCGAGTTAAAGCACACCACCGATGCCATCATCGGTCTGGCGGCAGCCAAGAATTTGCATAACTACAATTTTTCCAAGTGCTTCATCGGCACCAACGGCATTGCCATTCGTCAGGGATTTACCACGCCGGACACGGACGAGGCCTACTTAAAAGCGGCGGCTATGGAGCGCAGTTTCGTCAGTTATGTGCTGGCAGACGCCAGCAAGTTTGACAAAGTATCTACCGTGAGCTTTGCGCCCCTGGATCAGGCGGCTATCATCACCGATCGGCTGCCGGACCCGGAGTACGGAGAACGCACGGTGGTGAAGGAGGTTGCGTTATTATGATCTATACCGTAACATTGAACCCGGCGCTGGACTACATTCTGCGCCTGCCCCGGTTGAGCAGCGAGGATGTAAACCGGGCGGACAGCGCCCAACTGCTGTGCGGCGGCAAGGGAATCAATGTGTCCATGGTGCTGTCCGGACTGGAGGTGCCCACCCGGGCACTGGGGTTCGTGGCCGGATTTACCGGCCGGGCACTGGAGCAGATGCTGCAGGCCCAGGGGATCCAAACGGATTTTGTGCCGCTGGCAGCGGGCAACACGCGAATCAATGTTAAGATCTTTGCCGATCGGCAAACGGATATTAACGCCCCAGGCGCCCAGCCGGCAGAGGCGGAAGTGGAGGCTTTGTTCCACAAGCTGGAGGGACTGATGCCCGGCGACTTTTTGGTGCTGGCCGGGGCGGTGCCCAGCCAAATGCCCGGCTCCATTTATGAGCAAATCTGCGCCAAGCTGCAAAACAAGGGCGTGCATATTGTGGTAGACACCACCGGCGACGCGTTGCTGGCGGTGCTGGATTACCACCCGTTTCTCATTAAGCCCAATCACCATGAGCTGGGCGAGATCTTTGGCGAGGACATTCGCCCGGACGATGATGAGAAGATTCGCTTCTTTGCAGCCAAGTTGCAAGAGAAAGGCGCACGCAATGTGCTGGTGAGTCGTGGCAAGTACGGCGCCACGCTGCTGGCAGAGGACGGCAGCACCCACTCCGTGGGCGTGGTGCCCGGCAAACCGGTGAACAATGTAGGCTGCGGCGACTCAATGGTGGCCGGGTTCCTGGCCGGCTACGCAGACAGCGGCGATTACAAGACGGCGCTCCAGTGGGCTTCCGCCGCCGGTAATGCCTCCGCCTTTTGTGAGGGCGTGGCAGACGGCGATACCATTCGCCGGTATAAGACACAGTATTTTGCCGACTGAGAGCAGTCGGAGGATAATTAAATGTGCAGGGCGACGCCCTGTGTAAGGAGGGTTCTCTATGAAGATTAAAGATTTGCTGTCTCCTCGGGCGATCCGGCTGAACGCCCCGGCTGAAAGCAAAAGCCAGGCCATCGACGCGCTGGTAGAGCTGCACGCGGCAGCAGGCAACCTAACGGACCCGTCGGCCTACAAGGCGGCGATCCTGGCGCGGGAGGGACAGGGCACCACTGCCATCGGCGAGGGCATTGCGGTGCCTCATGCAAAGAGCGACAGCGTGGCCCATGCGGCACTGGCGGCGATGACCGTGCCCGGCGGTGTGGATTATGACGCCCCGGACGGCAAGCCCAGTTCGCTGCTGTTTATGATCGCGGCTCCGCCGGACGGCGATGTGCATTTGGAAATTCTCTCTCGCCTGATGGTGATGCTCATGGAGCCGGAATTTTGCGATCGGCTCCGTGGCGCCAAAACGGCAGAGGAATTTATTGAAATTATTGACGCCCAGGAGCGGGCCAAGTACCCGGAGGAGATCCCGGAGGATACGGTGGTAACCGCACAGGCGGCTCCGAAAGGCTATCGTATTTTGGCGGTGACCGCCTGCCCCACCGGCATTGCGCATACCTATATGGCTGCCGAGGCACTGGAAAAGGCCGGCGCGGCCATGAATTGCCCCTTAAAGGCGGAGACCAACGGCTCCGGCGGCGCTAAAAATGTACTCACCCGCCGAGAGATCGCTGACTGTGACGGTATTATCATTGCGGCGGATAAAAATGTAGAGATGGACCGCTTTGACGGCAAGCCGGTATTGCAAACCACGGTTTCTGCCGGTATTAACAAACCGCAGGAGTTAATCCAAAAGGTGCTGGACGGCAAGGCTCCCGTTTACCACGCAGAGGGCGGCGCAGCCCCCGTCGGGGATGACGATGAGAAAGAGAGCTTCGGCCACAAGGTGTATAAACACCTGATGAACGGCGTATCCCATATGCTGCCTTTCGTGGTCGGCGGCGGCGTGCTGATTGCTCTGGGCTTCTTGATTGATACATTGGCCGGCAACGCCAATGCCGGCGGCAACTTCGGCCAGACCAACCCGGTAGCGGCGGTGATCTTTTGGATCGGTAAAGCGGCATTTAGCTTTATGATTCCCATTTTGGCCGGGTATATTGCCCAGTCCATTGCAGATCGTCCCGGTTTGTTGCCCGGTATCGTTGGCGGTTATTTGGCCACCATCGGCGCCACGCTGCAGTCGCCTACCGGTAATGACAAGGCTGTGTCCGGGTTCTTGGGCGCGCTGCTGGCCGGCTTTGTGGCCGGTCTATTGGTCAACGGACTGAAAAAGGCTTTCTCCTGGATGCCCAAGAGCATGGACGGCATTAAGCCGGTGTTCCTGTATCCCCTGTTCGGCACTGTGTTGATCGGTCTGTTTATGTTGCTGATCAATCCCTTTGTGGGGTATATCAACTTGGCGTTGTCTGCCGGACTGAAAGGTCTGGGCGAAACCTCCCGCATTCTCCTGTCCGTTGTTCTGGCGGCTATGATGGCCATTGACATGGGCGGCCCGTTCAACAAGGCGGCTTATGTGTTCGGTACGGCTTCCGTCGCCACCGGCGATACCTGGATCATGGCGGCGGTGATGATCGGTGGTATGGTGCCGCCTATCGCCATCGCTTTGTCCACCACCTTTAACAAGAAGAAGTGGACCAAAGAGGAACTGAAGAGCGGTCCGGTCAATTATGCGATGGGTCTGTGCTTCATCACAGAGGGCGCAATTCCTTATGCGGCGTCTGATCCGCTGCGCGTTATTCCGTCCTGTATGGTGGGCTCTGCCGTAGCCGGTTTGGTCTGCGCGCTGTTTGGCTGTGCTTGCCCGGCGCCCCACGGCGGTGTTTTCACTTTCGCAGTTGTGGATCATCCTCTGGGCTATATCGTGGCTCTGGTTGCAGGCTCTGTGGTCGGTGCGTTGATGCTGGCCCTGCTGAAAAAGAATAAAACAGAGAAGGAGAGAGCATAATGGTATCTCAGGTAACAAAGGTGATCAATAAAGAGGGCTTCCATATGCGCCCGGCAAATATGTTCGTTAAGGAAATGACTGCATTCCAGAGCGATGTGCATCTGATCTTAAACGGCAAGGACATTAACGCCAAGAGCATTATGAACATTATGGCCGGCTGCATTAAGTGCGGCAGCGAGCTGGAAGTGCGGGCCGACGGTCCGGACGAAAATGAGGCGCTGGCCAAGGCAGTCAGTCTGATTGAGTCCGGCTTAGGCGAGGCATAAGAAATTTTGCACACAGGGAACGGCTCTTTGGGGCAGTTCCCTGGCTGTGTTTATTAAGTTGAACAAGGAGAGGGAGCGATACCATGCTAAGAGGAACAGGCGTAAGCGAGGGCTGCGGCATCGGCAAGGCCTTGATCATTCAGCACCGGTCGCTGGATTACAGCGGCGTGGTCTTTGGCGGCGCCCAGCAGGAAAAAGAGCGGCTTCGGGCAGCCATTAACGCATTTATGCAAAAGACGGAGCAGCTGCGGGATCGTCTGCAAGCCTCTGCCGGAGAGAAAGAGGCAGCGATTTTAGACGGTCACATGGAGATGCTGCGGGATCCGTTTATGCTCTCCCAAATGGAGGAGATGATCGACGGCGGCGCCACGGCGGAAGCGGCGGCTGATGGGGTGTGCAACCAATTTATCGCCATGTTTTCCGGCATGGACGACGAGCTGACCCGTCAGAGAGCCAGCGATATTGCCGATGTGCGAGAGGATCTGCTGGGTATTATGCTGGGTGCGGAGCAGGTGGATTTGGGTGCCATTGAACCGGGCACGGTACTGGTGGCCCACGACTTTACCCCCTCTATGACCGGCAAAATGAACCGAGAGCATGTGGCAGCCATTGTGGCAGAGGTGGGCGGTATGACCTCCCACAGTGCCATTTTGGCGCGGGCCATGGGCATTCCGGCGGTACTGTCCGTCAGCGGCGCAGTAGAGGCGTTGCACACCGGCCAATGCGTGGCGGTGGACGGCTTTCGCGGCACAGTGCTGCCGGATCCTACGCCGGAGCAGACGGCGGAATTTAAGCAGCGGCAGCGGGAATATTTGGCAGAGCGAGAGGCGCTCAACCGCTATTGTAATCTGCCTACCGTCACTAAGAACGGCGTGAAAAAGGCCGTGTACGGCAATATCGGCAAGCCGGAGGATGTGCAGGCGGTGGTGCAAAACGGCGGTGAGGGTATCGGCCTTTTCCGCACGGAATTCCTGTTTATGGATCGCATGTCCCGCCCCACGGAGGCAGAGCAGTTTGAGGCTTACGCCACGGTGGCCAAGGCCATGAACGGCCGGGAGGTCATCATCCGTACTTTGGACATTGGCGGCGACAAGGAAATTCCCTACTTAGAGATTGAAAAAGAGGACAATCCGTTCTTGGGACACCGGGCCATTCGCTACTGCCTGGACCACCCGGATCTGTTTTGCGACCAAATCCGCGCCATTTTGCGGGCGGCCAAGTTCGGCGACTTAAAGCTGATGCTGCCTCTGATCACCTGCAAGGAAGAGATTCTGGCAGCTAAAAAGCTGATTGAGCAGTGTCTGCGGGAGCTGATCGAAGCCGGCGAGGATGTGCACCCGGTGCCGGTAGGTATTATGGTAGAAACCCCGGCTGCGGCGCTGACCGCAGCGGAACTGGCCAAGGAAGCGGACTTCTTCTCCATCGGCACCAATGATCTCACCGGCTATGTGATGGCGGTGGATCGGGGCAATCAGGCGGTGGCGCGGCTGTACGATCCTATGCAGCCGGCAGTGCTCTCTGCCATTGAAATGACCATTAAGGCCGCCAAGGCCGCCGGTATTCCGGTGGGTATGTGCGGCGAGGGGGCGGCGGACCCCCGGCTGATCCCCTATCTGCTGGCGTGGGGACTGGACGAATTTTCCGTGTCTGCCTCTTCTATTCTGAAAACCCGCAAGATGATCAGCGAGGAAGAAGCGTAAATATTATAGTACCCTTTTACGGCTCCCCTTGTTTTTTCAAGGGGAGCTGTCGCATTTTGCGACTGAGGGGATAAAACGACCGTAGGGCGGGGGGCTTGCTCCCGCCGCATACCCCTGCTGGGCACGCGTCGATTAAAATGGAATGTGTATTGCAAAGGGGTGTAGCGTATGTTATACTGAGAGCAGAAAATCGGGGCGGTTTACCGCTTTTTGCGCCGAGAGGAGGTTGCAGCCCATGCAAATGCTGTATATATGGATTCTTGCCGCCGTAGTATTTGGCGTGCTGGAGGGGATTACCGCCCAACTGGTGTCCATTTGGTTTGTGTTGGGCGCAGTGGCTGCGGCCGTTGCGGCAGCCTGCGGCGGGGCTGTCTGGCTCCAGGGGGTGCTGTTTGTGGCGGTATCCGTGGTGGCGCTGCTGGTCACCAAACCGCTGGTTAAGAAATACCTGCGCCCTCGTATTCAGGCCACCAATGCGGACCGCTGCGTTGGCCGAACCGGCGTGGTTCTGGAAGATATTGACAATTTAGCCGCCACCGGACAGGTGAGAGTGTGCGGCAGTGTGTGGTCTGCCCGCAGTACGGACGGTGCGCCCATTGCCGCCGGAACCACAGTGGAGGTGGATCGCATTGAGGGCGTGAAGCTGATGGTGCGCCCGGCCAAGGCCCCGGTGGGCAAGGTTTAATCTTGTTATCCATTTTTATCTATATAGAATGAAAGAAAAGGAGAATTTGTATGTTAAAGTGGATCATTTTAGCTGTGGTCATTCTGGCGCTGATTGCGCTGGTGCTGGCCAACATTCGTGTAGTGCCCCAGTCCAAGGCATTCGTTTTGGAGCGGCTGGGCACTTTCTACGCCACCTGGGAGACCGGTCTGCATGTAAAAATTCCGTTCATTGACCGGATTGCCAAGACCGTTTCTCTTAAGGAGCAGGTCGTTGACTTTAAGCCGCAGGCGGTGATCACCAAGGACAATGTGACCATGCAGATCGACACGGTGGTGTTCTTCCAGATCACGGATCCCAAGCTGTACACCTACGGTGTGGAAAGCCCCATTTCTGCCATTGAGAATCTGTCTGCCACCACGCTGCGTAATATTATCGGCGAGATGGAGCTGGACAGCACCCTCACTTCCCGCGACACCATCAACACCAAGATCCGGGTGATTTTGGACGAGGCCACGGATCCCTGGGGTATTAAGGTGAACCGGGTGGAGTTGAAAAACATTATCCCGCCCCGGGAAATTCAGGATGCTATGGAAAAGCAGATGAAAGCGGAGCGCCAGCGCCGCGAGGCCATCTTGACCGCCGAGGGCGAGAAGCAGAGCCGTATTTTGGTAGCCGAGGGCCACAAGGAGTCCAAGATCCTGGAAGCAGAGGCAGAGAAGCAGGCGGCCATCCTTCACGCCGAGGCTGTGAAAGAAGCGAAAATTCGCGAGGCCGAGGGTGAGGCTGCGGCCATTGAGGCGGTGCAAAAGGCCACCGCAGACGCCATTCGCCTGCTCAATGAGGCCAACGCCGGTGACGCAGTGATTAAGCTGAAAGCGCTGGAGGCGTTCTCCAAGGCAGCCGACGGTCAGGCCACCAAGATCATCATTCCGTCGGAAATTCAAGGCCTTGCCGGTTTGGCAGAGGGCGTTGTGTCTGCCGTACAGAAATAAACAGATAAAAGGGTATAAAAATGGAAACAGGGAACGGTGCGTGCCGTTCCCTGTTTTTGCGGGCGGCAGATTGCCGCCCCTACCGTAGGGCGGGGGCTTGCTCCCGCCGCTCCTTTTTACGCAAAAACACTCCTATGGCTCTTGCGGGTCATAGGGGTGTTTGGCATATTTATTGCGCTTATTTCTTGCTGTTCATACGCGCTGCGGCAGCGGTGACGAAACCGCGGAACAGCGGGTGCGGGCGGTTGGGACGGCTCTTGAATTCCGGGTGGAACTGGCCGGCCACGAACCAGGGATGATCCGGGATCTCTACCATCTCTACAATGTGGTTATCCGGCGAAGTACCGGCAAAGATCATGCCCCCATTCAGCAGGTCCGGGCGATAATCATTGTTCACCTCATAGCGGTGGCGGTGGCGTTCATAGATCATAGAGGCGCCGTACAGGCCATAGGCCTTGGACTCCGGGTTCAAGGTGCAGGGGTACTGACCCAGGCGCATGGTGCCGCCCATGTCCGTTACATCCTTTTGCTCCGGCAAAATGTCGATCACCGGGTGGGTGGTGGACGGGTCGATCTCTGCCGAGTTGGCGTCTGCCATGCCCAGCACATCCCGGGCAAATTCAATAATGGCAATCTGCATACCCAGGCAGATTCCCAGGTAGGGCACGCCGTGGGTGCGGGCGTAGCGGCAGGCGTTGATTTTGCCTTCTATGCCACGGGAGCCAAAGCCGCCGGGTACCAAAATGCCGTCCATATCGCCCAAGATGGCGTCCAGATCCACATCGTCGCCCTCCAGGGTCTCCGAGTCGATCCAGTGAATATCCACGGCGCTGTGGGTGGCAATGCCGCCGTGCTTCAACGCCTCGTTCACGCTGATATAGCTGTCGTGCAGCTCCACATATTTGCCCACCAGACCGATTTTGACCGTCTGTACCGGGTGGCGCAGCGCGTCCAGCATTTCCTGCCAGTCGGCAAGATCCGGTGCACCGGGGCAGTCAATGCCCAGCTTGCGGATCACCACATCGTCCATGTGCTGCTGGTGGAGCATGATGGGCACGGCATAGAGAATGTCACAGTTGTTATTTTCAATGACGCACTCCGGATCCACATTGCAGAACAGGGAGATCTTGTGCTTGATCTCGTCCGTCAGCGGGTGCTCCGTGCGGCAAACGATAATATCCGGATTGATGCCGATGGAAAGCATTTCTTTTACGCTGTGCTGGGTGGGCTTGCTCTTCAGCTCATCGGAGGCTGCCAGGTAGGGCACCAAGGTCACATGGATAAACAGGCAGTTCTCTCGCCCGGCCTCCACGGCAAATTGGCGAATGGCCTCCAAAAACGGCTGGCTCTCAATATCGCCTACGGTGCCGCCGATCTCTACCAGGCATACATCGGCGCCGGTGTCTGCGTTGCGGGCGATGGAACGCTTGATCTCATTGGTCACATGGGGAATGATCTGAATGGTTTGGCCGCCATACACGCCCTTGCGCTCGTCGGTGATCACTTTCCAGTACACGCGTCCAGAGGTCAAGTTGGAGTTTTGGCTCAGGGACTCGTCAATAAAGCGCTCGTAGTGCCCCAGGTCCAGGTCCGTTTCCGCACCGTCGTCGGTAACGAATACCTCGCCGTGCTGTACCGGGTTCATGGTGCCCGGGTCCACATTCAGGTACGGGTCCAGCTTCTGCGCGGTGACCTTTAGCCCTCTGGACTTCAGCAGTCGGCCCAGGGAAGCGGCGGTAATGCCCTTGCCCAGCCCGCTGACAACGCCGCCGGTAATGAAGATATACTTGGTTTTGCCCAATGAAATCACCCTTTCTGTGTTGTAGTCTGTATATAAAATGATATTGGGTCGATCAGTAAATGACCTTTTTGTCGCTTTTTGCAGTGCAGGTCAGGTGCACGCCCAGCTTTTTCAGCGTGTTCTCATCCACGGAGGACAGCAGAACGGAGCAATGCACTTCGCAGTCCCGCAGCTTGCCCAGCTGTTCCAGCGCCAGGGCGGCGTTGGGGTCCGTCACCGCGCACATAGACAGGGCAATGAGCACCTCGTCCGTATGCAGCCGAGGGTTGTGACTGCCCAGGTGACGGGTCTTTAGCGCCTGGATGGGACGGATCACCTGCGGCGAGATCAGCAATGTTTCGTCCGGAATACCGCCCAAGTGCTTTAAGGCGTTGAGCAGCATAGCGCTGGCGCAGCCCAGCAGCTCAGTGGTTTTGCCGGTGATCAAATCGCCGTTTTCCAGTTCAATGGCGGCGCAGGGCGTGCCGGTGTTTGCCGCAGTCCGGGTTGCAGCTGCCGCGCAGGCCCGATCGTCGGTATTCAGTCCCGCCTGACCCAGCAGCAACTCTAATTTATAAATTTCGTCGCTGCATTCCTTGCCGCGCAGCGCGTTGCAGCAGGCGGTAAAATAGCGGCGCAGGATCTCCTCTTTGGCGGCGGTGCAGACGGCGTCGTCGTCCACAATGCAGTTGCCGGCCATATTGACCCCCATATCCGTGGGGGACTGGTAGGGGCAGGTGCCGTAGATCTTTTCAAATGTGGCTTTCAGCACCGGGAAGATCTCCACATCTCGGTTGTAGTTTACCGTGGTCTGGCCGTAGGCCTCCAGGTGCCAGGGGTCGATCATATTTACATCCCCCAGGTCCGCGGTGGCAGCCTCATAGGCAAGGTTCACCGGATGGTTCAGAGGAATGTTCCAGATGGGGAAGGTCTCAAATTTTGCGTACCCGGCCTTAATGCCCCGCCGATTCTCATGGTACAGCTGGGACAGGCAGGTGGCCATCTTGCCGCTGCCCGGACCGGGGGCGGTGATGATCACCAGGGAGCGCCGGGTCTCAATATAATCATTTTTGCCGTAGCCGGCATCGCTGACGATCTTGCTGATGCTGGCCGGGTAGCCGTCGATCAGATAGTGGTGGTACACCGCCACGCCTGCCGCCTGCAGCCGGGCCTCAAAGGCGTCCAGCTTGGGGGAGGGGGCGTACTTGGTGAGTACCGCTGAGCTGACGGTCAGCCCCTTGGAACGGAACGCCTCGATCAGCCGCAGGGTGTCTATATCATAGGTAATGCCCAAATCGCCACGCACCTTGTCCTTCTCAATATCCTGGGCGCTGACTACAATGACGATCTCCGCCTGGTCCTTTAGCTGCAGCAGCATTTGCAGTTTGCTGTCCGGCTGAAAGCCCGGCAGTACCCGGCTGGCGTGGTAGTCGTCAAACAGCTTGCCGCCGAATTCCAAATACAGTTTGCCGCCGAATTCGGCAATCCGCTCCCGAATACGGCCGGATTGCATCTCTAAATATTTTTGATTGTCAAAACCTACTTTTTTCATAATCCCTCTACTTACGCGCGAACATTAAAATAAGAAAAACGGCTGTACGCCTGTACAACCGTCTGTACTTATATATTATACTGGAAAGCGTCCGCCAAATCAATAGCCAGTTCTATTTTTTTGACAAAATCAGTCTTTCTCTGCGATGGGATGGCTTTTTTCTGCCTGCAGCTTTTTGCAGTCCACCGCCAGTCGCCAAATCCACAGCCCCACAGCTACCGCCAGCAGCACGATGAATACCGCCATGCCCGGTCGAGTGTAAGCGTGGAGAAAGCGCAGTACGGTAAAGAGGGGGAACAGACCGGCGCCTGCCAGCGCCGCCAGAGCCTCTATCCGGTTGGCTGTGTTCAGGTGTTGCATCTCCGTGCGGTAGCGCACCATCCCGATGAGAAAGACCATGGCCCCTACCACCACCAGCACAAAGGCCAGCACCAGCAGGTAAATCTCAATAAACATATAAAAGGGCTTGACCCAAAACAGTCGCACCTCGGTGATCAGCCCAATCACGCTGCCCGCCACCAACAGCGCTCCGGCCACGATCTTGGCCACCTGGTAGCGGCCTTGGGCACGGCGGGCTTCTGCGGCGCTGACGCTTTGCTGAATCTGCGCCGGTACTTCCCCGGTGAGCAGCTCGTCAATGGTGATGTCCAGGGCAGCAGCCAGTCCCGGCAGCAGCGAAATATCCGGAAAGCCGTCGCCGTTCTCCCATTTGGAGACGGTGCGGTTGCTAACCTGCAACTGGGCCGCCAGTTGCATTTGGGTCAGCCCCAGCGCCTTGCGGTGGGTGCTGATGGTGCGCCCAATCTCTTTTGCGTCCATATCTGCGGTGCGGGGACCGTGGTTCCCGCTCTCCTTTCCCTTGTTTACGGTTTTATTGTAGCAGAAAGGGCGAATCTTTGCAACAGGCAGACGGTGGAAGTTATCCACGCTCCGTGGAACTGCAATTTTTTTGGCTTTATACCGCGGTTTTTCTTTACATCGTCCCGGGTGCGGGTTATACTGGTAACAGAAAGACGGTGGTGGCAAAATGGTACAGCTTTATTACGGTGACGGCAAGGGCAAGACCACGGCGGCGGTGGGCGCAGCAGTGCGCGCGGCAGGTGCCGGGGAGTCGGTGCTCTTTGTATCGTTTTATAAGGATGGCTCCTCGTGCGAGGTGGCGGCGCTGGAGCGGCTGGGGGTGCAATGCCTGTTCCCCCGGGAGCAGTTCCAAATGTTTTGCCCGGTGACGGCAGAGAAGCAGGCGGCCTTGGCAGCGGATTATGCCCGGCTGCTAACGGAGATTGACGCCCGGGCGGCGGATTGTTTTTTGGTGGTGCTGGACGAGGGGGCAGACGCCTTTGCCGGTGATCTGCTGCCTCAGCAAGCGGTGCTGGACTTTTTGCAGCGCCATGGCAAGGACCGCGAAATCATCTTGACCGGCCACAGCCTACCGGCGGACTTGGCGCCCTTGTGCGATTATGTTACCCGTATGACCAAGGAACGCCACCCCTTTGATACCGGCGCGCCGGCACGGCGGGGGATCGAATACTGAATACCCGTTGCAAATGGTTGCCGTTTGTGGTAGGATGATATTGTTGACCGAACCATACACTTTTTTGCATTATGAAGGGGGATTCATTTATGCGCAACCATGAGGTAACCACCACCCAGCCGTTGCTGGGACCGGATGGGATTTTGCAGGAGCCGGGTTGGTCTCGGCGGCCGTTGCAGCTGTACAGTCGGGCGGATATTAAAAAGCGTCCCACCCGCATTAAGGAGTGGGACTACTATTCGGTGCTGTCGCCCTCCGGGGACTTTGGCGTGTGCTTTACCCTGTCGGATGATGGGTACATTGGCTTGCAGTCCGTGACTTTTTTGGACTTTAAGAATGCCTTTGAGCACACGGAGACCATTTTGAACGCCTTTCCCATGGGCAAGCTGCACATGCCCACCGTGTCCTCCGGCGGCAGTATCCGCTACTGCGACAAAAAGCTGGGTATGCAGTTTAATTTGAATTTTGAGCAGCGGGAGATCAAGTGCCACTTTAAGAATTTCTATAACGGCAAGCCCCTGCGGGCGCAGATCTTCTTAGAGGATCCACTCCAGGACTCCATGGTGATCGCCACGCCCTGGCTGGAGGACCCGCATGCGTTCTACTATAATCAAAAGATCAATTGTATGCGTGCCCGGGGCAAGGTGGAGTTTGACGGCAAAATTTATACCTTTGACCCGGCTACGGACTACGGCGCTCTGGACTGGGGGCGCGGCGTGTGGACTTATGACAATACCTGGTACTGGGGCTCCGGCTCCGGCACGGTGGACGGTCACCGTTTTGGCTTTAATATCGGTTACGGCTTTGGCGACACCTCCGCCGCCTCGGAGAATATTTTGTTCTACGACGGGGTGGGGCATAAGCTGGACGATGTAACCTTCCTGATCAGCGATAATTACACCGATCCCTGGAAGTTCACTTCCTCGGACGGTCGGTTTGAGATGGACTTTGTGCCCATTATCGACCGGGCGGCGCTGCTGGATGTAAAGCTGATCTGCTCCGACCAGCACCAGGTGTTTGGCCGCATGAGCGGCACCGCCGTGCTGGACGATGGCACCAAGGTGGTGCTGAAGGACTTCCTTTGCTTTGCGGAGAAAGTGCATAATAAGTATTAAGAAAGTGACAGAAGATGGCAAAAAAAGAACTGAAAACCAATGTAATGCGGGTGCTGGACAGCAAAAAGCTGGCCTATAACCACTATACCTATGATAATTCTACCGTGAACGGCGTGGAGGTGGCACGGCTGCTGGGCCAGGACCCGGACCGGGTGTTTAAGACCTTGGTGACCCGGGGCAAAAGCGGCGGCTTTTTTGTGTTTATGGTGCCGGTGGCAGAAGAACTGGATCTGAAAAAGGCGGCTCGCGCCTGCGGCGAAAAGGCGGTAGAAATGCTGCCCCAAAAAGAGCTGCTGCCCCGCACCGGCTATGTGCACGGCGGCTGCTCGCCCATTGGTGTGAAAAAGCAGTTCCCCACCTATATCCACCAAACGGCGGCGGATTATGATACCATCTTCTTCTCGGCCGGGCGCGTGGGCGCCCAGGTGGAGTTGCCCCTGTCTGCTCTGCAACAGGCTCTGCCTGTCACCCCGGCGGATATTATTAAAGCATAAATCAGCAAAAAGCCCTTGCTTCGCAGCTGCAAAGCAAGGGCTTTTTTATATCTTTTCGTAAAGGATGCGTTTTGCACACGCAAAAGTCTGCATTTTTTTCAAATAATTTGTTAAGTGTACGCTGTCGGCGTATTGCTTTTGATAGGGTGTTTGCCTACAATAAAGGTGCAAAATACTATTTCTGTTGGAGGTCAAGAATATGAAAAGAGTGCTTAGCTTTGCCCTGTCTCTGGTGATGCTCCTGAGCATTACCGGTGGACTGGGCCTTACGGCGTATGCAGGAGACACCTATTATGAAACAGAGGATAATGACGACTATTCCTCTGCGGATTATGTGCCGGTGAATTCTACCATTTATGGTGTGTGTAGAGAATATGATTTCGATTGGTATAAGTTTACCTTATCTTCTCCTGCCAAGGTGAATGTGCAGTTCTCCTTTAATCGTGCGGATGCAGATGGAGATTGGGATGTGTACTTGTACAAGTATGACGGTAATGGTGACTACACAAAATTAGATTATAAAGATGTTTATGTGTATGACGGAAGTTACACTTTCTCTTCATTGGGATTGCCGGCCGGTACATATTTTGTTAAAGTTTATGGCTATAATTCTGCTTGCGGTCGGCAGTATAGCATAACGCCTAAATGTTCTTATGTATCCAATTGGGAGACTGAATTCAACGATGAATATACTTCTGCCGATCCTCTGTCTATGGGAGTGACCAGATATGGTGTCTGTCGGGAATATGATCATGATTGGTATAAGTTTGTTTTGAAAGCCCCTTCGACTGTATCTGTTACCTTTACACATACCAAGGCAAGCGCTGATGGAGATTGGGATGTATATTTGTACAAATACAAAGGCGATGGAGAATATGCTAAAGTGGCTTATAAGGATGTTTATGTCAGCGACGGCAATTATACATTCCCGACCCTAGGCTTGTCTGCCGGTACTTATTTTGTAAAGGCTTATGGCTACAATTCCGCCTGCGGTCGCCAGTACGGTGTAACGGTGAATTATGCTGTCGGTAAGCCAGGCAAATTCCGGGTGAGCAGTCGGGGCAGCAATTCACTGAAACTGGCATGGAACAAACCGGCCGGTGCCACCGGCTACCAGTTGCAGCGCAAGAGCGGCAACAGCTATAAGACCCTGGCAACGGTAAAAGGCACTTCTTATACCCATAAGGGCCTGACCGCCGGTGCCGGTTACACCTACCGGGTGCGGGCATACCGCACAGTGGGCGGCAAGAATTATTACAGCGGTTGGGCGTATATGACCGCTTATACCAAGCCGGCCACCCCCAATTTGATCGGCCTGCGTGCCACCAAGAGCGGCCACAAGATCAAGGCCACCTGGAAGAAAGTGGGCGGCTCTGCCAGCGGCTACCAAATCTATTGGGCCAAGGACAAGAACTTTAAGAAAATGGTGTCCAAGACCACCGTGTCCGGGCAGAAGAAAACCAGCTATACCGGCAAGAACTTCACCAAGGGCAAACGCTATTATGTGAAGGTGCGCGCCTATAAGACGGTGAACGGCAATAAGATTTACGGTGCATGGTCTAAAGTGCGCAATGTAAAGGCAAAATAATCCGTTTTTAAAACGACAAATCAATCCCACAGAATGGGATAGAAAAGCAAAGACCTCGCCGGTGGCGGGGTCTTTTGTGGGTTACAGGCAATTTTGAATATAGCGGCAATAATCGGCCAGGGGGTCCAGGGCGGTCAGGTCGTAGAGCATACGGGCGCCCACGGTGTCCTCCAGCTCATTAAAGACCCAGCGGCCTTGGTGGCGCACAAAGTCGATGGCGTAGTAATCCGCCTGCACCAAGGCGGCGATGTCGCTCACCTGCGCCCGTTCTGCCGGAGAGAGGGGATAGACCGCAGCGCTGCCCCCCAGGCAATAATTGGAGCGAAAGTCTGTGGCGGAGCGACGCAGGCAGGCGGCGTAGATTTCGCCTCCCAGCAGCCACACCCGCAGGTCCTGCCCCGGGGTATCTGCCACCGCCTGATAGACCAGGTTGCCGTCCTGTGGCGGCACCGGCTCACCGGGCAGGATCAGCCGCACGCCCTGCCCGCCGTGGCCGTCCTTCGGCTTCACCACCATAGGCGGCTCCGTTTGGTCGATGGGTAAGATCTCCACGCCCTTTGCCGCCATAAAGCGATAGCAGGCATCCTTGTCATTGGATAGAGCACAAAAGGCTGCCGGGTTAAACACTCGCACGCCCTGCGCCTCAAATTGCCGCGCCACCGCCGGGTCGTTGGTGCGGTTAATGACAAAATCCGCCGGGCCGTCATAGTCCGGGGTGTGTAGTTCCGCCCCCAGCAGCGTGTGGAATTTCTCTACGGAAAATTCGTTACGCCGGGCTTCCTCCGGCGAATACAGCACCACGCCGCTCATTGCAGCGCCTCCTGAATGGCTCGGAACAGCAGGGGCGCTGTGTCAATACCGGTGCACTTTTTCAAATTCACCAAATGGGCGTTGGAATTGACCTCGCACACGGTGCCGTCATCCAGCAGATCCACCCCGCCGAACAGTAGCCCCAACTTTTCCGTTGCGGCCAGCGCCAGTGCTTCCTCCTCCCGGGTGGGGGTGTAGGGACGCATTTGGCCGCCGTTGGTAATATTGGCCCGGAAGTCCGCCGGGTTGTATCGCTCCATGGCGGCTACGCACCGGCCGCCGATCACCTCGATCCGCTTGTCGTGTCCGGCGCTCTCTTTGCAGAATTTTTGCAGCAGGAAGGGACGGGCGGTAATATGACGCTCGATCTCTTCCTTGCTATGGCACAGAAACACCTGGGCGCCAAAGGAGCCGTAGCATTCCTTAAACACCAGCGGCAGCCCCAGGTGCTCTATGGCCCCGTCAATAAACGGAGAAAAATTGCTGCCCTCAAAATAAGTTATGGGTGCCACCATGGTCTCCGGCTGGGGCACGGTGCAAAGCAGGGTTTGGTAAGTCAGCGCCTTGTTGTCGCACAAGGCAATGGCTTTGGCGCTGTTAAACACCGGCAGCCCCTGCTGTTCCAAGGCGTGGGCCAATGACACATCCTTGTCCCAAAACAGTACAAAGTCTGCTTTGGGCACAGCCAGGCGCAGCTCCAAATTGGAGTAAATTTTTAGATTGATCCCGCAGGCTTTGGCGCCGGCAAGCAGCAAGTCATCCAGTTCTGTATATTTTTTTCCGTGTAAAAAAGCGTTAACCGCCAGAATTCCCGTCATTTTGTCATATCTCCATAGGTAAATTGGCAGTAATATTGTAGCATTGAGCATTGCTTTTTGCAATGCAAGGGTGTAAAATATTGCTATCATCTCGGCACGACCGGGTATAAAGGAGAATGGCTATGACGGAGTACAAACTGAAATACGGTTGCAACCCGAACCAAAACCCTGCGCGCATTCACATGGACGGGCAGGCGCTGCCCTTTCAGATTCTGAACGGTGCAGCGGGCTACATCAATCTTTTAGACGCATTCAATTCCTGGCAGCTGGTGCGGGAATTAAAGGCGGCCACCGGGCTGCCCAGCGCCGCTTCCTTTAAGCATGTTTCTCCCGCCGGTGCGGCGGTAGCGAAGCCCTTGACGGCAGCGGACCGCCAGGTGTGCTTTGTGCCGGAGGGGCTGGAGTTGAGCCCCATTGCCCAGGCGTATGTGCGCGCCCGCGGCTGTGACCGTGTATCTTCCTTTGGTGACTTTGCCGCCCTTAGCGACGAGTGCGACGCCTCTGTGGCCCAGTTCCTGGTCAAGGAAGTGTCCGACGGCATTATCGCGCCTTCTTACAGCGACGAGGCACTGAAGATTTTGAAGAAAAAGCGCCGTGGCAACTATCTGATCATCCAGATGGATCCGGACTATGTGCCTCAGGAGACGGAAACCAAGCAGGTGTTTGGTATTAAATTTGAGCAAAAGCGCAACGACGCCAAGATCTCCATGGATCTGTTCAACGAACTGCCCACGAAGGTGAACACCTTGCCGGAGAGCGCCAAGATCGATTTGCTCATCAGCATGATTACCCTAAAATATACCCAGTCCAACAGCGTGTGCTATGCCAAGGACGGCCAGACCATCGGCGTTGGCGCCGGGCAGCAGAGCCGAATCCACTGCACCCGCCTGGCCGGCAACAAGGCAGACAACTGGTGGCTGCGAAATAGTGAAAAAGTGCGCGCTTTGCCCTTCATCGACGGCATTCGAAAGTGCGAGGCAGACAACGCCATTGACCTGTATATCAGCCCGGAGAGCGATAAGCTGCTGGCAGACGGCGTATGGCAGCGGTACTTTACGGAGAAGCCGGCGCCCTTTACTGCGGAGGAAAAGGCAGCTTGGCACAAAGAACTCACCGGCGTGAGCCTGGGCTCTGACGCGTTCTTCCCCTTTGAGGATAACATTGAGCGTGCGGCAGAGAGCGGCGTGCAGTACATTGCCCAGCCCGGCGGCTCTGTGCGGGACGGCGATGTGATCGCCTGCTGTGACGACTTCGGTATGGCCATGGCCATGACCGGTATTCGTCTGTTCCATCACTAATGAAAGAGCAAGTGCTTGTGTGCCCCGTCTGCGGCGGGGCACTTTTGCGTACAGAACGGCAGTACACTTGCCCGGCGGGCCACAGCTTCGATGTGGCCAAAGAGGGGTATGTGAACCTGCTTTGCACCTCTAAATCTGCGGATAAAATGGGCGACAGTAAAGAGAGCGCCGCTGCTCGTCATGCCTTTTTGGAGCGTGGGTACTACGGCTGCCTGAAGGAGGCGCTGACGCCGCTGTTGCATGGCAATGTGCTGGATATTTGCTGCGGTGAGGGGTACTATGACAGCGTGCCTGCCGACGGTGCGCTTTACGGCTTTGATTTGTCTAAGACTATGGTGCGCCTGGCGGCTAAACGAAAGAACGGCGGCCAATACTTTGTGGCGAATTTGGCTCGTATGCCGGTGGCAGAGAGCTGTATTGATACGGCACTGCATTTGTTTGCGCCCTTTCACGATCGCGCGTTTGCTCGAGTGTTGGCGCCCGGTGGGCGGCTGTACAGCGTGACCCCCGGTGCGCACCATTTGTGGCAGATCAAAGAGACGGTGTACGATCGGCCTTATCCCAATGACGAGATCGTGCCGAAAAGTCCGCTCCTGGAGATGGAACGGCAATTTCGGGTGGCGCAGGAAGTGCAGATCCCCGCGCCGGATTTGCAAACCCTGTTTGCCATGACCCCTTATTATTATCGTACCGCACCGACACTGCGCCAGCGGTTGGACGAAGTGGAGCAGCTGCCGGTGACCTTGGACTTTTTGGTGACGGTGTACAAAAAAAGATGACCCGTCTTGCAAAGGGGTAGAATTTTTGGTAAAATAAACAGAACAACACAGTGAAGGAGTACGGCCTCATGGATCTGAAAACAGCAAATCGCCTGCAACAACTGCGCAAGGAGAATGGTTATAGCCAGGACGCCTTGGCGGAGAAATTGGGGCTGAGCCGCCAGGCAATCTCCAAGTGGGAGCGTGGCGAGTCCTCACCGGATACAGACAATTTAATTGCATTGGCCGAACTGTATCACATGACGCTGGACCAGTTGTTAGGTGGCGAGCCGTCTCTGCTGACGCCGCCGCAGCCTTCTCCCTGCCAGGCCGCTGCTGTGGCGCAGCCGGCAGAGCAGCCGAAAACAAAAGAGAAGCGCCACGCCCTTCACGGTAAACTGGGCAAGAGCCTGTTTAAGTTCCCGTTCCCGGTAGTGGTGGCGATTGTGTATGTGGTTCTTGGGATGACCGTTGGCTGGCACCCCACTTGGCTGGTCTTTCTGCTAGATCGGAAGAGCGTCGTGTAGGGAAAGAGTGTAGATCTCGGTGGTCGCCGTATCATTAAAAAAGAGACGAGGGAAGGAAATGCCGGTCTGGGTTGCAAAAGTGAGCGATAGTGGGAGAGTGGGAGTGTGAGTGGGGGGAGTGACGGAGGG